>Ga0209573_1001223_pt1 | contig 41846 bp, 39 predicted proteins | sample TNRBio252014_DNA_FD_185870 | JGI IMG/M metagenome (GOLD analysis project Ga0209573, IMG submission 185870) | Wastewater treatment Type I Accumulibacter community from EBPR Bioreactor in Madison, WI, USA - TNR Reactor_6/25/2014_ DNA (SPAdes)... | ecosystem: Engineered > Bioreactor > EBPR >...
TAACAGTTGCACGAGTGGCTACCACATCTTCTACGGCAATAGATTCAACCATATCAAACCTATCAAAATCTTCGCTTCGGGTATGCGAAATTATTACCTGTCCGGTAAGGTCATCGGCCAAAATATCTATCAAAGCATCACCCCTGTCGCTATCCAACTTATCAAAAATATCATCTACCAGCAAAATGGGCGCAAAACCTTTTTGCTGCTTTACGTATTGAAACAAAGCCAACTTCAAAGCAATCAAAACACTTTTTTGCTGCCCCTGACTGCCAAACTTTTTTGCCGAAACAGTGTTTATCTGCAATTCAATATCATCTTTATGAATACCTACATCTGTGCGTTGCAATACCAAATCTTTTTGCAAACTCCCAGCCATCAACGCTTCAAAAGATTTAGCCTCTAACTGCGATAGATATTGAATTGAAACAACATCTCGATTCAAACTTATTTTTTCGTAGAAAGCTTCAAACAAAGGTTGAATTGCAAGCAGTGCATTTTTGCGTTTTGCAAACACCTTCTCTCCTATCGGAATCAAACGCATATCAAAACTCAGCAATAGACTCCTATCCACTCTTCCGCTTTCGGCAAATTGCTTTAAAACAGCATTGCGCTGCGCCAAAAGTTTATTATATTGAAGCAGCAACTCAAGATACTCGCCATCCGTTTGCGACAGCGTGCTGTCAATCACTTTTCTGCGCTCCTCGCTGCCGCCTATAATTATCTCACCATCGCCCGGGCTTATCATCATACACGGAAAAACACCAATGTGTTCACTCAACCGTGTATATGGAACTTCATTTACAAAAAACTCCTTTCGCTTGCCCGCCTGATAACGGCAAAGCACTTTCGCCTTTTCTGCATGTTTGCTAAACTGCCCTTCGAGCCGTAAAAAATCGGCACCAAAACGTATAGATTGCTGGTCGGTAGCAAAAAGATTGCTTTTGGTAAGGCACAAAAAATAAACAGCATCCAGCAAATTGGTTTTGCCCGTGCCATTGTTGCCGGTAATACAACTCAGCTTTGACGTAAAATTCACAGCCGACTCCGCATGATTTCTGAAACAAGTAAGTTTTAAATAATCTAAAAACACTAATTAAAGTTTTACTGCACTACCCATTGCTAATCTCCCAAATCCTAAATCTGCACACAAGGTGAAATAAAAATATGAAAACCTTGCTGCCGAATAGTATATTTGCCCGCTTTCAAAAATAAAAGTGGCTGTAAAGTTAAACAAAGACACATACCTTTATTGGTATGAATTGATGCTCCGCCTACGCAGGTTCGAGGAGCGCGCGGGAATGTTGTATGGACAACAGAAAATCCGCGGCTTTTGTCATTTATACATTGGGCAAGAAGCATTAGCAGCGGGTATGATGACTGCGCTACGTGCAGACGACCGCGTAATTACAGCCTACCGCGACCATGCGCTGGCAATAGCAAAAGGCATTTCATCGCGAGCGGCAATGGCCGAACTTTACGGCAAAGTTACCGGATGCACCAAAGGCAAAGGCGGCTCAATGCACTTCTTTTCAAAAGAGCATAATTTTTATGGCGGTCATGGCATTGTGGGCGCGCAAATAGGCTTGGGCGCAGGCATTGCATTTGCCGATCAATATTTAGAAAAAGACAATGTTACCATTTGCTTTTTTGGCGATGGAGCAGCCCGCCAAGGCATTTTGCACGAAACATACAACATGGCCATGATGTGGAAATTGCCCGTAATTTTTGTTTGCGAAAATAACGGCTACGCCATGGGCACATCGGTAGGCAGAAGCTCAAATGTTACAAAAATTGCCACGCTTGGCGAAGCATACAATATGCCTTCGGAAAGTGTGGATGGAATGCAATGCGAAACAGTACACGATGCTATTGAACGCGCGGCAATAAGAGCAAGAAAAGGCGATGGTCCTACATTTTTAGAAATTTGCACTTACCGCTACAAAGGGCACAGCATGAGCGACCCGCAGAAGTACAGAACTAAAGAAGAAGTAGAAGCATATCGCAAACTTGACCCTATAGAAACCACACTTGCAACTATTCTGAAAAAGAAATGGGCAACACAAGAAGAAATTGATGCTATAAGCGCCAAAGTTGATGCCGAAATAGAAGATTGCGTACAATTTGCAGAAGAGTCGCCCTACCCTGATGACAATGAGCTTTACAAAGACATTTATGTGCAGCAGGATTATCCATTTATGATGGAGTAAAAAATCAAAAAAAACAGAAACAATAAATAACAACAATAACCAATCGAGCGATGGCAGAGGAATTAGAAAACGAAGTTTTAGAAGTAAAAGAAACTCAGAAAAATGAATCATCCAATGGTGGATTCATCGGAAAAGCATTTGACTTTTTTGAAGAAAAACAACAACTGCTTGCCTATGTAGGTGGAGGGGCTTTGGTGCTTATTGGCGTTGCAGTATTTGTATTTGCAAAATGGCTGCCCGACCGCAATGTTGCAGCTCAAAAAGCCGTGTTTAAAGCAGAACTTGCTTTTGCAAAAGACTCATTCGCATTGGCATTAAATGGCAATGGCAGCGATGTAAAAGGCTTTTTGGAAGTGGGCGATAAATTCAGTTTTACGAAAACTGCCAGCCTTAGCAATTACTACGCAGGCATTTGCTATTTAAACTTAAAGCAATACGACAATGCCGTAAAATACTTGGGCAAATTCAGCACGTCTGACCCTATTTTAGGTGCTGTGCGCTACAGTGCTTTGGGCGATGCTTATGCCGAGTTGGGCAAAATGGATGATGCCATCAGCAATTACGAAAAAGCTGCGTCTTTTTCAACCAACGATGTTTACACCCCTTATTTTTTGCTAAAAGCTGCTTTGGCTAACGAAAGCCAAAAACAATACAGCGATGCAAAAGGCTTGTTAGAAAAGATAAAAGCCGATTTCCCTAATAGCGATGAAGGAAGAGAAATTGAAAAATACCTTGCGCGTGTAAACGCTGCTTTGTAAATTTCAATAAAATAAGCCAACAATAAAAAAGCCGCTGCAGATGCAGCGGCTTTTTTATTTTACCACATTGCTCAATCGTGCGATTGAGCAAAACACTCCCTATTTTTTAGGAGTAGGTGCTTGCTGTTTTGGTTGCGGTGGTGTAGTAGTAGCTTTGGGGTCGGCTGGCTGAGAAAGAAACTTCACATTGTTCTGCGCCAATTGAAAATCGGGATACAACTCTAAAGCCTTGCTGAAATTTTCTTTGGCGGCATCTTTTTGATTTACCTCCATAGCACAAATTCCTTTTACATTGTATGCAGCAGCCTTCATAGGCACTTTTTGACCCGAGCCATCTTGATTACGCAATGCAACTTCCAATTTTGCCGACTCTGGGTTTGCAATAATTTGATCTAAAGAATTGATGCACTCGCCAAAGCGTTTCAACTGGTATTGAAGGGTAGCCATTTGATACAAAAACTGCAAATCTTTGGTAGCTCCAAACAATTTTTCGTAATCGGCAAGCGACTCTTTTACCATGCCCAGCGATTGCTTTGAAACAGCTACAATTTCGCGAATATCATTTCTGTTAGCGTCTTTCTTCAACAAATCTTCGCCTACAAGGAAAGCCTGCGGATACTTTTCGCCAGCGAAATAGATGTAAGCTAAAGTGTCCACCAGATCCACTCTTTCAGGCTTTAAAGCTAAAGCAGTATAAACGGCACTTGCGGCAGATTGTAAATCGTAATACTTCATGGCTGTTTTATAAGCCGCTACTTGCGCATCGAATAATGTTGTGTTTGTTCCTTGTGTGCCAGCGGCAGGTTGCGCATTGCTTGCCTCGCTGCCCTTTCCTTTTTGTGCAACTGCGGTAGTAGTAAACAAAATAGCCGAGGCTGATAACAATAGAGAGATTCGTTTCATTCTTTATGATTTATATTTTTGATGAAAGTAGTTTTAATAATCGTTTAGCTGCTAATTTTGACAATGAACTTTTCCATAGGCTGAATAGTATTTAATGCAATTACCCTTGCCTTATCGGCAAAATCAAGTTCGGCAGATGCGTATATTATCTGCCGCGCAGAATTGATTAACAATCCACCCGAGGCATTTAATCCATTGGCACACACATCTTCTACACTGCCGCCTTGTGTACCAACACCTGGCACTAAAAAGAAATTATCGGGAGCCAATTTTCTTATCTCACTAAACTGTGCAGGATGTGTTGCGCCAATTACAAACATTAACTGGTCGGGCGTGCCCCATTGTTGCGCTTTTACAATTACTTGTTCGTAAAGTTTCTGCTTGCTACTCTCGGTAAATTGAAAATCGCTACTACCCTTGTTTGATGTCAAACCAAGTAGAATTACCCACTTGCCTTCGTATTCAAGAAATGGTTTTACCGAATCGCTGCCCATATACGGAGCCACTGTTATTGAGTCAAAATTCAATTGCTCGAAAAATGCTTTGGCATACATTTTTGAAGTATTGCCAATATCGCCTCTTTTTGCATCAGCAATGGTAAAGCAATCGGGATAATTTTCGTTTAAATACCGGATGGTTTTCTCTAAACTTTTCCAGCCTTGCATACCCATTGCTTCATAGAATGCAATATTGGGTTTATAAGCTATTGCAATATCATGGGTAGCATCAATTATTTGTTTATTGAATTCAAAAACAGGGTCGGCAAACCCAAGCAGATGTTTTGGAATTAGTGTAACATCGGTATCTAACCCTACACACAACAAACTTTTCTTTTTTATTGCCTGAGCGAATAAATCGGCACGTGTCATTCTTCTATTTCTTCGGTAAAAACTTTTCCGCTGATGGCTACAACTGCCTTTATTTCTGGCACGGCTTGTTTTACGGCAGTTTCAATACCGGCTTTCATGGTCATAAAACTTTGGGGGCAAGTGCTACAAGCTCCTACCAGTTTTACCACCACTTGCATATCGCTTGTAATTTCAATTACTTCTACGTTACCACCATCGTCTTTAAGATATGGCCGCATGGTATCTAAACTTGCTTCAACACGCTGCAATAAAGTTGTATCTTTTGCCATTGCACACAAAAATAGTTTTTTGATTGAATACAGCTAATTGTTACATCTCATTGTTGCATTATGCCTGCCAACTAATGATTGTTATTTATGCATCATGTTTAACAACAAGATTACGAAATCTATTTATCTCAAAACATCCGCCATTTGCCTTTTATTGATAGCAATGCTTGCGCTATGGTTTTGGCAAGAGCGAGTGCTTTTCTGCGACATGGCTTATCATTCTTATTGCATTATAAAAGACGAGACTTTTGCCATTCAGGCACATCGGTTTGGTGCTGCATTATCGCAGATTCCATTGTTGGTTTCAATAAAAATGGGGATGCCGCTGGAGGTGGCACTGCCAATCTACTCAGTCTCCTTTTTCGTGGTTTATTTCTTTATCGCGCTTGTTTTATGGTATATTTTAAAAACTCCATACTTGGTGCTTTCCATTCCAGTATTACTTACGGCAATTGGCAGTTCATTTTTTTACTGGTGTATTTCAGAATTGCAGCAGGGAATGATTTTCAGCCTCCTTTTGTGGGGATTTATTGAAGTTGCCGAGCAAAGAAAGATTCCTCCTATCATCAGGTTATTAATTGAAATCCCCTTGTTGGTTACCGCAATTTTCTTCCATCCCATAATGATTATACTGGTGGCTTTTATTTACGCTTTTCTTTATGCCTCCAAAAGATTAAAGAGTTTGCGTACATTGATATTGTCAGCCGTTGCCATCGTTACAATTTACCTTGTAAAGTATCACATGCAGCTTGAAAATTTGTATGATGTGCAAAGAATGTCTGGCTTGCAGAACTTGGTTACGCTTTTCCCAAATTACTTTGACACAATAGCATTTAAAGACTTCTTAAAACAGTGCATTCATGACTATTACATAGCAGTAGTTTTTTTCATCGTCATATCTATCTTTTACTGCGCGAATTTTTATTGGACGAGGCTATTGTTAGTTTGGTCTTTCACTTTAGGATATGTAGTTTTAATAACAGTTACAGATGCTAACCTGAAAACAAGTTTTTTCTCTCAAAATTTGCATCATGTTACAGCATTTTTCATTGTGGTACCTTTCATGGTTGATGTAGCTCCAAGATTTAACGCAAATGGATTATGTACAGTTATTGTCTTGATAGTATTAATCAGGAGTAATGTAATATTTCACAAACATTCATTTTTCACAGATAAACTTATTGAAACCAAGATGTTAGTGGATGACACTCGAGCTATGAATTGTAATAAAGGAATGATTCAGTTTTACAATATAAAAAACTCGGCAGGGGGTGTGATTTGGGGCATTCCCTACGAAACAATTATTATCTCTTCGCTTGATGGAGGAGAGAATGTTTCGGTCAGCGCAATTGACAATACTATTGAAGCAGAATTCACCTCCCCCAACAACGAAAAAATTATTATTCCATTTGGTGGCTATTTGTATATCACAGATTTAAACAACAAGTACTTCCACTTCAAAAAAGGCGGTTATTGCAAAATAAAATAATGCGCACGATTAGACAAGCAAGGCTTATAAAAACGAAGTGCTAGTGGTAACCCAGTTGTGGAGTTTCCTGAAAAAAAACATCTGAATCAACCCGATGAATCGAGACGAAAAATCATGTTCGAATAATATGCCGGAGCGGGCGAGCCGCAGTATTTGGTTACAGTAGCCACAAGTGCCGATGAACGCTATACTATACTTAGCAACTTCAACAGAAGCGGCAAGTAAATTTTCATATCTCCAAGAAAGAAAATATGCCACCACCGTTTAATACCTTGGATAAAATTAAAAGTGAAGTACGGAGCTTTCCTGTTGTGTTGATTCGCAGATTGCTTATTTTTTTGCCAAACCTACACTAATTTCAATTACAATTGAATTTGAAAAGCATGTATAAAACAACATGAGAACTTAGTTAAGCAAATGAAATTATCCATCATTATTCCTGCATATAACGAAGGCAAAACCATTCACTTAATATTAAACAAAGTGAAGGCTGCGCAATTGTATCAAGAAATTGAAAAGGAAATTATTTTGGTAAACGATTTTTCTACCGACAATACTGAACAAGCAATTTTAGATTATACAGCCGCAAACCCCTCGCTAAATATTCAATATCGCAAACACGAAAAAAACAAGGGCAAAGGAGCCGCATTACACACTGGCATTCGCGAAGCAACTGGCGACTATATTGTGATTCAAGATGCAGATTTAGAATACGACCCAAATGAATACAACATACTTTTAAAGCCTGTTTTAGATGGCTTTGCCGATGTAGTTTACGGCTCGCGCTTTGCTGGCGGAAAGCCACATAGAATCTTATTTTTTTGGCATACCATCGGCAATAAATTTCTCACTTTTTTAAGCAATATGTTTACCAACCTGAACCTGACAGATATGGAAACGTGCTATAAACTTTTTAGAGCAGATGTTGTAAAATCGCTGCATTTAAAAGAACAACGTTTTGGCTTTGAACCCGAAGTAACCGCCAAAATGAGCCGCTATCCAAATATTCGCATTTACGAAGTGGGCATTTCGTACTACGGCCGCACCTACGATGAAGGAAAAAAAATAGGCTGGCGCGATGGTTTCAGGGCTATTTGGTGCATTTTAAAATATAATACTTGGGCAAAAAAATAACTGATGAAAATTATTTGTATTGGCAGAAACTACAGTGAACACGCCAAAGAGTTAAACAACGAAATTCCCGATAAACCTGTTGTATTTCTTAAACCTGCAACTGCTGTATTAAAAGACAACAAACCATTCTTTTATCCAGAATGGAGCAATGACATACATTACGAAACCGAATTGGTTTTAAAAATATGTAAGCAAGGTAAATACATTGAAGAAAAATTTGCTCATAAATACTACAGCGAAGCAACCGTTGGTATAGACTTTACAGCCCGCGATTTACAAAGCCAACAAAAAGCAAAAGGTCTGCCATGGGAAATTGCAAAAGCATTCGACAACTCGGCAGTAGTGGGCACATTTGCTCCATTAAAATCGCAACACTGCAACTTCTCTTTGAAGCTAAACAACCACGAAGTGCAAAACGGAAATACTGCCGATATGCTTTTTTCTTTTGAAAAAATCATTGCTTACGCATCGCAGTTTTTTACTTTACAAGTAGGCGATTTAATTTACACCGGAACACCTTCTGGCGTTGGTGCTGTAAAAATTGGCGACCATTTGCAAGGCTATTTGGAACAAGAAAAAGTGTTTGATTTTTGGATAAAATAATCCGCTAAACAATCAAACACTTTTCTAAGCAAAACATTATTGAACACTCTTTACCTGCACTACCCAGCTTGGCACATCCTTGGCAGATTCTGGCACTTTGCCAGTAAGCGCACCCAAAAATGCAGTAATAGATTGCACTTGCTTTTCGCTTAAATCTTTGTTGAGTTGCGCCTTGCCCATAATGCGCACCACCTCTTTTAAATCGCTTATGCTGCCATCGTGCAAATAAGGATATGTTTCGGCAACGTTGCGCAAACCACAAGTTTTAAAAACAAACTCATCTTCTTTTGCTTTTGTTTCTTGCATTCTGCCTGCATCACGATTGGTAGCTTTTGTATATTCCCAATGATTGCCATAAACAGCAAATTTCTGCAATGAATTGCCCCCAAGCGTTACGCCCGAATGGCACTGTGTGCAACCAACTTTAATAAACTCGCGCAATCCTGCTTTTTGCTCAAAAGTAAGCGCCTCTGTTTTGCCATTCAAGTACTCATCAAAAGGCGATGGTGTAACCAATGTGCGCTCAAAAGCACCAATTGCTTTTTCAATATTGGTATAAGTAAGCGGCTCTTTCTCATCTGGAAAAGCTTTGGCAAACAACTCCTTGAATTCGCTGATAGGCTTAAGTTTTGCTATCAAATAATCTTTAGAGGGAATACCCATTTCAACTGGATTTAAAATTGGTTTCCCCGCTTGCTCCTCTACGTCTTTCGCTCTACCATCCCAAAATTGAATTGTATGAAACGCAGCATTTAATGTAGATGGAGAGTTGCGGTCGCCATTTTTGCCGGCATCACCAGGCGAGGTATTCAATCTATCAACTCCAAATGTGTTTAAATTGTGGCACGAATTGCAACTGTTGTTGCCGGTTTTAGAAAGTCGCGCATCGTAATACAATACTTTGCCCAAAAATATTTTCTCTTCTGTAAGTGTATTAGTTTCGCAAGTGGCAAGCTCGGGCAAAGGTTTAAAAATCTCTTGCGCATCTTGCAATAAAAACCTTTCGGCATCGGCCGAAAGCTGAGGTTCATTCTTGGTTTCATCTACTTTAGCATTATTTGAATTGCTACAAGACTGAAGAAAAACTGCTACTGCAACAAAAAGTATTACGCGATTCATATTGTAAATTTTCGACAAAAATATAACACTATAAATATTTACAAAACTGATTGTTTCTATAATTGCAATAGAAACAGTCTATAATGAACATCCAACAACTTGAATACATTATTGCGGTAGATACACACAAAAATTTCGTAAAAGCAGCTAATGCCTGCTTTGTAACACAGCCAACACTAAGCGCGATGATTCAAAAGCTCGAAGATGAATTGAGCGTGAAAATTTTTGATAGAAGCAGCCAACCAATAACACCAACCGAAACCGGCAAGTTGCTGATAACACAAGCAAAAAAGATAGTATCGGAAGTTTCGACCATAAAAAACATCGCCCTCAATTCTACTGATGAAATTAAAGGCGAATTGACTGTTGGCGTTATTCCTACGGTGGCTGTGTATTTGTTACCAATACTTGCCAAAGCAACTTCTCTGTATCCAAAGTTACATCTTCAGGTGCGCGAAATGACCACGGAAAGTATAACCGATAAGTTAAGAAGCGGGGAGTTGGATGCCGGAATTCTAGCAACGCCACTGCGCACACGCGACCTTACAGAACATCCTCTTTTTTTAGAACCATTAAGGGTATTTGTTTCTACAGAAACCGCAAACAAAAAGCAATACATTTTATCAAAAGAAATTGACCCCAAAAAAGTGTGGATGCTGGAAGAAGGGCACTGCCTTTCAAAGCAATTCATCAATTACTGCAAACTAAAAGGAAACAGTGGCAATTCTTTAAATACAAACTTTCAAACAGGCAGTTTAGATACGCTGCTGAACATGGTAGAAACCTACAAAGGAATAACACTAATACCCGAGCTGGCAGCGCAACAGTTAGACGAAAAACGCAAACTGCAGTTGCGCAATTTCAAAGCACCAATTCCTGTGAGGCAAATAAGTTTGGTGAGCCTTCGGCCACATTTAAAATCAAAACTTAATGAAGTTTTAAAAACAATCATACTAACCAATATTGAGCCATTGCTAAAAGCATACAAACTAAAACCCGGCACTTTTGAAGTAGTAGCAATAAACTAAAAGATGATTGATAAAGTTACCTTGCCGCTGCCCGTTCTTCCAGTAATTTCTGTAAGGCTACCATCTCATCGCGCAATTTAGCAGCCTCAATAAAATTGGTATCTTTTGCTGCTTGCAGCATTCGTTCGCGAGTGGCTTCTATTGCTTTGTGCAATTGCTCTGAATTCATACTTTGAATAATCGGCTCGGCAGCAACCGATATTGGTTCATCTGGTTCTACATAAGCGTTTTCGGGTGTCGAACGAATATCTAACACACCTGTTTGCCTCATGATTTCTTCTTTACTTTTAAAAACAGTTTCGGGCGTTATTCCGTGCAACTCGTTGTATGCAATCTGTTTTTCGCGCCTGCGATTCGTTTCGTCAATTGTAAGTTGCATGCTGTTAGTTATCTTATCGGCATACATAATTACCTTACCATTAGCATTACGCGCAGCACGCCCCGATGTTTGTATCAACGACCGTTTATTGCGCAAAAACCCTTCTTTATCGGCATCTAAAATTGCCACCAGCGAAACTTCGGGCAAATCCAAACCCTCGCGCAAAAGGTTCACACCAATCAGCACATCAAACTTACCAAGACGCAAATCGCGAATAATTTCTATTCTATCTAAGGTGTGTACTTCGCTATGAATGTAGCGGCATTCCACACCAAATCTTGTCAAGAATTTTGTAAGCTCCTCGGCCATGCGCTTGGTAATGGTAGTAACCAACACACGCTCCTTCTTCTTCACGCGCTCGTTAATTTCTTCCATCAAATCGTCCATTTGATTGACACTTGGGCGAACCTCAATTGGCGGATCCAACAAACCAGTGGGACGTACAACCTGCTCTACAATTACTCCGTCTGTTCTACCCAATTCAAAATCGCCAGGGGTGGCACTTACATACACAACTTGATCTTGTATTGCCTCAAATTCTTGAAAACTTAACGGGCGATTATCTAATGCCGATGGCAATCTGAAACCATATTCTACTAAAGTCATTTTGCGCACTTTATCGCCACCGCTCATGCCACCAATTTGCGGAACCGAAACGTGGCTTTCATCAATCACCATTAAAAAATCTTGCGGAAAATAATCGAGCAAACAATAAGGTCGCGTGCCGGGTTGCCGCCTATCTAAATAGCGCGAATAATTCTCAATGCCGCTGCAATAGCCAAGTTCGCGCATCATTTCCATATCAAATTCTACTCGCTCTTTTAACCGTGCAGCCTCTTGATGTTTACCAATTTCTTTGTAATAAGTTACTTGCTTATCTAAATCCATTTTTATTTCATCCAGCACTTGCTTCAGCAACTCGCGCGAAGTAACGTACATATTAGCCGGAAAAATAGCCACATTGCCAGGGCGACAAATTGTCCGCCCATTACCCGGATCAAAGGCTTCAACAATTTCAATTTCATCGCCAAAAAAAGTGATGCGATAGGCATAATCTACATAAGGCAAAACCACTTCTACCGTGTCGCCTTTTACCCTAAAAGTACCGCGCTTTAAATCGGCATCGCTACGCGAATACAATGCATCTACCAAGCGCAACAAAAAAGCATTGCGCGCAATTTTTTGCCCCTCGGCAACACGCACAATACCCTGTTCAAAATCAACAGGGTTACCCATACCGTAAATGCAACTTACCGAGGCTACCACAATAATATCGCGCCTGCCCGATAGCAACGAAGCCGTAGTACTTAAACGCAGCTTGTCTATTTCTTCATTTACTGCTAAATCTTTTTCAATGTAAGTATTAGAAGAAGGAATAAATGCTTCGGGCTGATAATAATCGTAGTAAGAAACAAAATATTCAACGGCATTTTCAGGAAAAAACTGTTTAAACTCGCCATACAACTGACTTACAAGCGTTTTGTTGTGCGAAAGAATCAATGTAGGCTTGTTTACTTGCGCAATCACATTTGCCATAGTAAACGTTTTACCCGAGCCTGTAACACCCAACAACACTTGATGTTTTTCGCCACTATTGATGCCTTCAACCAATTGCTTTATGGCTTCCGGCTGGTCGCCCGAGGGCTGATATTTTGTATGTAACTTGAATTCCATTTTAGGGCAACGAAGTTACACAATCGCACTTCATCAAGGTTGGAATAAGAATTTTTTGCTTTTTCGGTTGGTAGTGTTATACCGCAAACACTGTTTTGTGCAAAGTTATACACCAATGCTTTGATACACTTGCGCATAGAGTTTCACCCCTTTTTCAAGCGAATAATATTGAAATGCGGCTGTGCGAATTTGCGCATTAGTGCGGCCTACTTTTTGCAGCAATTCATTTACAGCTTTAAGGTAATCGGCATTGGAAAAGTTATCTACAACAACTCCGCAATTTGTTTGCTGCACAATTGCATCAACATCGCCTACGCCTTTATTGCAAATGTGAAGAATACCCATGCCCATTAGCTCGCCTTGCTTGGTGGGCGAAGATGCCTGCTTTGAAAAAACAGGTTGTATAAAGAAAATACTCGCATCGGAAAGCGACAAATATACCGGCACTAAATTGTGTGGCGATGATACTATTCTAATACTTGCTCTGGCAATATTTTTCTCATCAGCTTTCTGCAAAATAAAATCGGGCGATTCGTTGGTAACAAACAAAAACTTCGCTTCAGGTTTTATCGAAATCAAAGCCTTAAAACAGTCCAACATTTCATCGGGCATATACCAAGTACCTATGCTTCCTAAATAGCTCAACACAAAATCACTTTCAGTAAGTTGAAGCGAAGCGCGAAGCTCTTGTTTGGTTTGCTGCGAAATTTTTGATGCATCGAAAACGTCTAAATCTGCACAACAAGGAATTACTTGAATAGGAACAGGCTGGTTAGGGATTTGCGCCCACGAGTGAATAATTTTCTTAGCTGCCTCGGTTAATGAAACAACATAATCGGCAGTGCCGAAAAACTGCACTTCTTTCTTTTTAAAATAACGGTAAACAAAATCGTAAACAATATTACTTCGATTCCATAAATTACCATCCACTCGCTCATCGGCATAAAAACCACGCATATCGAACACGAATTTTACACCATGCTTTTGCTTAAATGACAAGCCCACCAAAGCAGTAATGTAACTACGACAATGAATAAGTTGAAACTTATCGGCAGCATACACATCTGCCACAATTCTGTGCAAGCGCCACACATCATACATAGTTGAAAACACAGGCGGAGATTTGGTGTAATTCTGCGGCAGCCATTTAATGCCTGCTGCGATACATCGCTGTTCAATCACAGTCTTGCTCTTATCAAATCGTTCAGCTTTTTCAAAACTGATTAATGTAAAACGATAACCCAAACTTGATAAACCCTCAAGATAAGCAAGCACTTGACTTTGCCCGAGTGGGTCGGTCATGCCATCATACGAAAGATAAAGCACGTGCCGGCTACTTACTTGCATAATCTTTTATCCATTTATGTAATAGCGCAAGCGCAAAAAGACGGTTGTACAAATACATTTCGCCCGCTGCAAATCTTGCTTTCAATTGCTTTACAACATGCAGCTTTACAATCTTTGCTTCAACAACATTTTCATCGCTAAGCCAATCTGAAACTATGTAACCCAACTCTCCTTTCATCCACTTTGCAAGCGGAATAGCAAAACCCCACTTTGGACGATTAAAAATTTCGCGAGGTACATAATCATACAATACTTCTTTCAACAAATGCTTAGCAACTCCGTTTTTGATTTTTAAGCGTTCATGAACATTTAATGCAAACTCCACCACTCTATAATCTAAAAATGGTGTGCGAGCCTCCAATGAATACTGCATGGTTGCTCTATCTACTTTCACCAATAAATCATCTTTTAAATAATAGCGAATATCAAACAATGCTTGACTTTCCACTACCGATAGTTTGCGCGCTGTTGCTACACTTTCATTCATCAGCACTTCACTTTCCGTATTTTGTAGTAGCAAATCATTCAATTCATTTTCACTGAAAAAATATTGTTCTTGCGAAAAAATATGACTCTTTAAATGCGCTTCGTTTTTGTAGTTAATAACACGCGCGCCTCGTTTTAATGTGTTGTTACTCATTGAAAGAAAACCAGCAATTGGTTTGCGTAGAGTTTTCACAAAAGGATTATCTAAACGACTTGCCCAAGTGTAAGCGCCATAACCATGAAAAAGTTCGTCTCCGCCATCGCCCGAAAGCACCATAGTTACATGTTGCCTGGCAAGTTTACTCACCAACATAGTGGGCAAGGCAGATGAGTCGGCATAAGGCTCATCATAAGCAGTAAATATTTTATCAATAAGTTCTAAGGCATCACTTTCATTTACAATGAACTCTGTATGCTGGGTTCCTAAATGCTGCGCAACTTGCTTGGCAAATTTCGCCTCATTATGGGTGGCTTCTTTAAAGCCAATTGAAAAAGTTTTTACAGGCGTGCTGCTATTGCGTTGCGCCATTGCTGTAACTAAACTTGAGTCTATTCCACCGCTTAAAAATGCACCGAATGGCACATCACTTATCATGCGATACTTTACAGACGAAAGCATTAAATCGTTCAATTGTTTTTTGGCTTCATCAAAATTTTGTAAAGTACCTGCTGTTACTTTTTCTTCGGGTTTCCAATACGAGTTAATTTCTACAACACCGTTCTTAACTATCGCAAAACTACCTGCCGGCAACTTGTACACATTGGTGTAAATGCTATGTGGCTCGGGCACATAACCCAAATAAAGAAAATTGTAGATAGCCGCTTTGTTGATTTTGATGTGTTGTTTTACAAAAGAACTTTGCACCAAACTCTTCAACTCGGAACCAAATGCAAATGTGGTTTCGTAATGAAAATAATTCATCGGCTTAACACCCAACCTATCGCGAAACAGATAAAGCAAATCATCTTGAATATCATAAATAGCAATAGCAAACATGCCATTGAAACGCTCAACTGCTTTAACTCCTTCCAGTACAAAGGCTTCTAAAATAACTTCAGAATCGGAATGCGTTTTGCACTGGATTTTTAAATCGCTTGCAATTTCTTGAAAGTTAAAAACTTCGCCATTAAACACCATTACATATCTGCCGTTTTGCGAATACATGGGTTGGTTGGCTGCGGCACTCAAATCTATGATGCTCAATCTGCGATGCCCCAAACCCAAGGTGTTTGAAGCATTCAAGTAGTATCCGGCAGCATCGGGACCACGATGCGGCATTGAGTTAGTCATCAACTTCAACTCATCGGATGCAATGGTGTTTTGTGTAGAAAAAAAGCCTGCTATGCCGCACATCAGTTATTTTTTATTTTCTGTTTCAATAGGTTTACAAATATCATCGCCTGATTGCTCCGGCTGAAAAAATCATAGTTTACCGGAGCAGGGAATGCTCTCCTTTCAACAAAATAGTTTTGACAAATAAACTGAAGATGATTTGACACTTCAACAGACGAAGAAGCAATAAAGCCTGTTTCGCACCTATTCAAAATATCCCTTAGAATACCCTTATCATTTTTGACCAACAAAACAGGACGTTCCAATGCTATATAATCGAATACCTTTGCGTTAAGCCAGTTTGCACCTTCATTGGATAGCAACAACAATACATCAGCTTTTTTTAGTTTCTTCATTACCTCCGGGTATGAAAACCGCTCTGTAATAACTATCAGCTCATTTAATGATGTATCGTAATTTAATATCCTGCTCGTCATGTCATCATAAAACGCAATACCATAAAAGATGACTCGTACCTTACTCCTATCAACTTTATCCAAAAACAATTTTAAGCCATCCAAAAACATTTCGAGTTGTTGGTGTTCGTATAGAATTCCCGCATACGCAATTTCAAATACATCTTCGTCTGCATTCACATTTCCAATCTCTTCAAATACATCTGCATTGTAACCATTGTAAACAACTTCAACATCCTTACCCGGATGAATTTTTTCAAGAAGATATTTATATGAAGGAGATGGAGTTGTTATAAAACTTGCACTGCTTACAACCTTCTGCTCAATGCCTCTGAATATCTTGTTTACAAACCTACTGATGATTCCGCCATTGCTGCGCATGGGAGAGACTGACCAGCAATCGCGAAAGTCGGCTACCCAAGGTATTTGATGCCTTGCCGACAATTTATTTGCGTGTTTAAACAATATAAACGGCTCACCTGTAGCGATGATTACATCCACTTTGTTTTTGCTTAAGTATTCATCAGCAGCACTATATATTGATGCGGTATCGTCTATCTTCAAAGAGAAAAATTTGCCGACTGAAAACAAAATGGAAAGGATTCTTCTAAAAAAAACAAATCGATTAAGCCCATATTTTATGATGATTTTATCTCTGAAATTTGGTTGAAACGGAACCCTGACAACCCGCGCCAAGTTACTGAGTTCAGTAGTTTCAATAGCTTGTTTAGCTGATGGTCTGATGTAGTCGATTGAGGTTTTAGTGTTATCGTTCCAATGCCTTGTAACAACAGTGGTGTCTATACCTAAATCCGGAAAATGTCTGAGCCAACTCTCCGGGCGCTGCGCCCCAATAGAAACATAAGGCGAAAAGTCATAAGCCAAAATTAAAACTCTTTGCAATACGATGAGCAATCTTATTTTGGCGGCAAATATGTCAAATAAAACGCTGTTTTTTTTCACTTCATCGTTTCCTTATGGAAAAGAAGAGGCTTTTATTGAAGCAGAGTTTTCCTTTCTTTCTGAATCGTTTGATAAAATTCATATCCTGTCAAACAGCCCTACGTCAAGTGAAGCAAGGCATGTTAGCGAAAATGTTGTTGTGCATTACCTGCCTTACAACACAACAACACAGGAAAAGGTAAATGGTATTATCCATGTTGATTGGCTCGAAGTTTTAAATGAAACAATGGTTTTTTCTAAAGGAGTTGCTCCTCTCAAGATTATTCAGTCATGTGTTAGCGCCTATTCAAAAGCACTCAGCACATCCAAGTATATTTCAGTATTAGTAGAGCGCGAAAAGATAGACATATGCAATGCGGTCTTTTATTCTTACTGGCTCAACAATATGGCATTGGGTTTATGCTTGTTTAAAAACAAGCATCCTGAAGCAAAGATTGTTTCGCGGGCACACGGCTGGGATGTTTATTTTGAAAGGCACAACCCGCCTTACCTGCCATTCCGAAAGTTGTTGTTTGATTCATTGAATACTTGCTATGCCATATCGCAAAACGGCCAGGAGTATCTCAGAAAGTTCACCGGTGCAAAAGAGAAAATTCAAATTTCAAGGCTTGGTACTTTAAAGCGAAAACATGCTGAGTTGAAGAATTGCGGCAAGTTTCACATTGTCAGTTGTTCAAGCATTATACCTTTAAAAAGAGTACACTTAATTGTGGAGGCATTGTCGCACTTAAAAGATGTGTCAATTGTTTGGAGACATTTTGGGGGAGGTCCGCTTACCAATAAGCTTCAATCATTAGCAATGGAAAAACTCTCATCAAGTGCTATTGAGTTTGAATTTAAAGGGCAGGTAACCAATGTCCAAATCCATGATTTTTATTCAACCAATAAGGTTGATTTATTCATAAATGTAAGTGAGTTTGAGGGGTTGCCGGTATCAATTATGGAAGCACTTAGTTACTCAATTCCGGTGATAGCAACTAATGTTGGAGGGGTAAGCGAAATAATAAAAAACGATTTTAACGGTCTATTGCTTTCTGCCAATCCTGAACCTGCCGAAGTGGCGAGTGCAATCGAAAAATTCATCGGTTTGAATGCCGAGGAAAAAGAAGTATTCAATAGCAATGCTTTTGCAACATGGAACGAAAACTACAATGCCGAAAAAAACTATACCGACTTCACCAATCAACTGTTGAATTTATAACTATACAATCAATACAGGACATTTAACGCGGTGCCTCACTTCGGTAATAGTTTCGCCATACAGTAAGTCATAAAAAGTATTGTGGCCGTGGCTACCCAACACAAGCATTTCTAAATTCAACATTTCGGCAAGGCGGGGAATAGATTTTCCTGGATTGCCAAAACCCAATTGCGCATCAACTTTGTAACCTTGTATTTTCAAACTTGCTACATACAACTGTAGTTGTTTCCAGTCTTCAGAAGTTTCATAATCGCTAATTTCTATACCAACAGCGCGCGCTCCGGCACTTTCGGTAACGTGAATTAAAAAATATTCAGAAAAACTACTGCCTTGAGCAATTCCATGCTCAATTGCCTTTACATCACTACTCGAAAAATCAACACAAATTCCAATTCTGTTATAGGTTTTAGCACTTATCAATGGAAGATTTGCTGCCGTTCCATGTGGCAGGTTTTTCGCTTCTGTTTCTTTTCGACCAATAAATGGCGACACAATTATGTACAACAACAAAAGAACTGAAGCAGTGATAATAGGCAAGATAACACCATAATAAAGCCACTGTTGCGGCAGCAGGGTTCTCCATTCTGCAATGGTTTCAATCACCAATTGAAAATTCAAACCAATAATAATGGCAGCAGCAACCCATGCCAATATTTTTGTAAGGGTTGAAATAGTAAACACACCCATTTTAGCTTTATCACTCACAAAATGTATGAGTGGAATAACCGCAAAGCCCAATTGCAAGCTAAGCAGTACTTGACTGAAAATGAGCATATCTCCTACCTTATCCTCGCCCAAAAAGTATATTACTAATACCGCTGGCACAACAGCAATCATGCGTGTTATCAGCCTGCGCAGCCACGGTGCTATGCGCAAATCCAAATAACCTTCCATTACAATTTGCCCGGCAAGCGTTCCGGTAATTGTAGAGCTTTGCCCGGCAGCAATCAAGGCAATGGCAAACAACATTGGTGCGAGTTTTTCGCCAAGCAATGGCTCAAGCATTCGATAGGCATCTTGTATTTCAACCACATCGTGATAACCTTGTTTGTAAAACACCGTTGCTGCTAAAACTAAAATTGCAGCGTTCACAAAAAATGCAGCATTCAGTGCAATGGCAGAATCAATAATGTTGTATTTGATTGCCTGTTTCATTCCGGCTTCATCCTTTTTGTTTCTGCGGGTTTGCACCAGCGATGAATGCAAATACAAATTGTGAGGCATCACTGTTGCACCAATAATTCCTATCGCAATATACAATGCACCTTTATCTTTTATAGAAGGTAAAAAACCTGATGCTACTTCGCTTAAATGTGGTTTTGCAAAGTACAACTCGGCAAAAAACGAAAGGCTGATGATGGCAACTAAAGCCAGAATAAACGCTTCGAGATAACGCATTCCTTTACTTTGTAAATACAGAATTATAAAGGTGTCTAACACCGCAATGCCAACACCCCACAACAACGGTATGCCAAACAACAAATTCAAACCAATTGCCATACCCAAAACCTCGGCAAGGTCGCAGGCCGCAATGGCAATTTCCGCTAAAATGTAAAGTGAAAAATTTACTGGTTTTGAATACGTTTCGCGGCTTAACTGAGCTAAGTCTTTGCCGCGCACAATTCCAATTCGCACACAAAAACTCTGCAACAAAAGCGCAATCAAATTACTCATCAAAAGCACCCACAGCAGCGAGTAGCCATATTTGCTACCTCCAGCAATATCTGTTGCCCAGTTGCCGGGATCCATGTAGCCTACTGCTACTAAAAATGCCGGTCCAATAAAAAGAAAAAGTCTTTTATACCAATTGCTTGTTTGTGTAGTATCAATACTGCCGTGAACTTCCTCTAATGACTTGTGCGACACCTTTAATTTTTAGACAAATCTAAAAATATATTTCAACAAACAAAGAAAGTCAAATCACAATCCAACGCCAGTATAAGAATGCGGAGAAATTTTTCGCAATTCATCTTTTATTTTATCGCTCACATCTAACGATTCAATAAACAATTGAATACTTTCTTTATTGATAGTGTTGCCACGAGTAAGCTCTTTTAGTTTTTCATAAGGATTGGGGTAGTTTTCTCTACGCAAAATTGTTTGCACTGCTTCGGCAACCACAGCCCAGTTACCTTCCAAGTCTTCATTCAGTTTAGCCTCATTCAACAGCAATTTCGATAAGCCTTTTTCTATTGAAGATAAACTTATTAGCGTATGCGCCACAGGCACACCAATGTTGCGCAACACCGTAGAGTCGGTTAAATCGCGTTGCAATCGCGACACTGGCAGTTTAGCAGCAAGGTGCTCGAAAAGTGCATTGGCAACACCTAAATTCCCTTCGGCATTTTCAAAGTCAATAGGATTTACTTTATGCGGCATGGCACTACTGCCAATTTCGCCCGCTTTAGTTTTTTGCTTAAAATATTCCATACTGATGTAAGTCCACATATCGCGACAAAAATCAATAAGAATATTGTTGATGCGTTTATAAGCATCAAACGAAGCTGCGAGATAATCGTAATGCTCAATTTGAGTAGTATAAACACTTCGATTTAATCCTAATTTATTGTTCACAAAATCGTTGGCAAAGGCTACCCAGTTTACTGCACCATAAGCAACATGATGCGCATTGAAATTGCCGGTAGCACCACCAAATTTTGCTGCATACGGAATGCGCTCCAATTCGGCTACTTGCTTTTCCAATCGCTCTACAAAAACCATTATTTCTTTTCCCAATACAGTAGGCGAAGCCGGCTGCCCATGTGTGTGTGCAAGCATTGGCACTTTACTCCATTGGGTTACCAATTGCTTCAAACTATCAATCAAGTTTTTTACAGCGGGTAATACTTGCTGCTCATTTGCTTCTTTGTACGAAAGTGGAATTGCAGTATTATTAATGTCTTGCGAAGTCAAACCAAAATGAACAAACTCTTTGTAATCACTCAATCCAAGTTCATCCAACTTCTCTTTTAAAAAGTATTCTACCGCCTTCACATCATGGTTTGTAACTTTTTCGGTGGCTTTAATTTTTTCGGCATCACTTTCAGTAAAATTCAAATAGATATTGCGTAAATCTTCAGCGTATTTACCGATAGGGTTTAGCACATCAATTGCACCACCTAAAGCAAGTAAATATTCAACTTCTACCCACACCCTGTAACGAATCAGCGCGTATTCAGAAAAGTAATTTGCTAAAGCAGCCGTTTTGCTACGGTAGCGACCGTCAATAGGCGAAATGGCGGTTAATTCAGTTAATTGCATGATGCAAACCTAAAGGTTTTGAAGATTTATGAGCCGAATAAATTCCACCTGCAAAAAAACGCAGTGAGCCAAGCAAAACACCATACATCATAAAAAGCAATAGTTATCGCCCTTGCTTGTTGCAGCTTAATTACATAGGTTTGAAGCCTAATAAAAAAACATGCGCCAGGATTTATATCAGCACCACGACTATTATTTAATAGATGATTTATTAACCAACGAACAGAAGCTAATTCGCGAAAGCGTTCGCAATTGGGTAAAAAAAGAACTAAGCCCAATTATTGAAGATTATGCTCAACGCGCAGAATTTCCTCGCCACATCGTTCGCGGCTTAGGCGAAATAGGAGCTTTTGGCCCCAGCATTCCGGCCAAATATGGCGGTGGTGGGTTAGACGAAATATCGTATGGAATCATCATGCAAGAATTAGAGCGGTGCGACTCAGGTATTCGCTCTACCGCCTCGGTTCAAGGCTCGTTGGTAATGTACCCTATTTACAAATATGGCAGCGAAGAACAACGCATGAAGTATTTACCTAAATTAGGCAAAGGCGAATTGTTTGGCTGTTTTGGTTTAACTGAGCCAAACCACGGCAGCAACCCCGCTGGTATGGAAACAAACATCAAAGATAAAGGCGATCATTATCTGCTGAATGGTGCAAAAATTTGGATTTCGAACGCACCATTTGCCGATATTGCAGTAGTGTGGGCAAAAGATGAAAACGGTAAAATAAAAGGGCTTGTGGTAGAAAGAGGAATGGAAGGATTTTCTACACCAACCATGCACGGCAAATGGAGCTTGCGCGCATCCACAACTGGCGAGTTGGTGTTCGACAATGTAAAAGTTCCAAAAGAAAATCTATTGCCAAACGTTGAAGGCTTGAAAGGGCCGCTGGGTTGCCTTTCTACAGCGCGATATGGCATAGCATGGGGCGCAATTGGTGCGGCATTAGATTGCTATGATACTGCACTGCGCTATGCAAAAGAAAGAATACAGTTTGGCAAACCAATTGCAGGGTTTCAATTACAGCAAAAAAAGCTGGCCGAAATGATTACAGAAATCACAAAAGCTCAGTTATTGGTATGGCGCTTGGGCACTTTAAAAAATGAAGGCAAAGCTACACCTGCACAAATAAGTATGGCAAAACGCAACAGCTGCGAAATAGCTTTGAATATTGCCCGCGAATCGCGCCAAATACTTGGTGGCATGGGAATAGTAGGCGAGTATCCAATCATGCGCCACTTAATGAACTTAGAAACTGTAATTACTTACGAAGGCACACACGACATTCATCTCCTGATAACCGGGCAAGATGTTACGGGTTTAAATGCTTTTATGTAAAAATCCACGTTCAAAAAAATGATGAACCGAATCAGTTTATTGGCAATCACTGTTTTTATAAGCAGCAATGTGTTGTTAGCGCAAAACAATGTTGGCATTGGTACGGCAGCACCCGATGCATCATCGGTGTTAGAGTTATCTGCGCAAGATAAAGGCATTTTAGTACCCCGCTTGAATAGTGTACAGCGATTAGCAATTGCAAATCCTGCTAACGGACTGATGGTATTCGACACCGATTCGGCTTGTTTCTTTTTTTACAGAACAAATACAACTCAATGGGTTTCGTTATGCAATGCAGGGCTGCCGGGGGCGCAGGGTTTACAAGGAGCAACTGGTAATGCCGGACAGCAAGGAATAACTGGCGACACCGGTCCACAAGGAATTCAAGGGCTACAAGGAATAACAGGCGATACTGGGCCACAAGGAATTCCAGGGCAGCAAGGAATAGCCGGAACACAGGGCACACCCGGGCTGCAAGGAATTCAAGGCACGCAAGGCGCAACTGGAGCAACTGGTCCGTTGGGTGCAGCAGCAGGCGACTTATCGGGCAACTACCCCAACCCAACTGTGGTTGCATTACAGGGCAACCCCGTGGCTAATACTGCACCTACCACAAACACCGTATTAACATGGAATGGAAGCAATTGGACACCCGACAACGGCAACGGAATTTTTTGGCGAATAACAGGCAATAGCGCTATTAACTCGGGCACTAATTTTATTGGTACTACCGATGCTGCCGACTTGGTTTTTAGAACCAACAATACCTTTCGCGCGCGATTTATTGCAGCAAACGGAAACTTGCGTATCAGAGACAATGCATACCCAACTATTCTTCCGCCACAGGCAGACGAGAACAATACTATGTTTAGCGCCACCGGTGGCTTTAGTGCATTTGGCGGCTTCAACAACGACCCAAGCGTAACCGCCCAACCACCGGGCAGCACTTGGATAAACGGGGTAGGAACTTTAGTTATTGGCATCAACCGTACTGCCGGAACCAGCGGTGTAGATTTTTGGAACAGCACATCGCACAATCAAGTTGCGGCCTCTCAAAACACCGACCGTGGTTTTTACTTTAGGCGATACAGCAATGCAGGCACCGAACAACTTATTGGAAGAATAGAAGGCGATGGAAGATTTTATGGCACAAGTTTTACAAATGTAAGCGATGCCAGAATAAAACGCGACTTTACATCATACCCACCAGTTTTAGAAAAAGTGAAGCAAGTAAAAACATACAATTACACTTTGCTCGACCAAAGTTTTGATGCAAAAGGAAAATTACAATTTAGCGAACTTGCTATCGTTAAAGATTTTGGATTTAATGCTCAAGAGTTGTACAAATTGTTTCCGGAAGCAGTACACAAACCCAAAGATGAAAGCAAAGAACTATGGGGGATTGACTATGCAAAGTTTTCGGCTATTTTGCTGAAGGCAATACAGGAACAACAACAACGCATTGAAGAATTAGAAAAGAACTTAAAAAGTAAAGTACGATGATTAAACAAATCTTTTTTGTGTTGCTGTTGGCAGTTTTTTCATTAGCAACTTATGCTCAAAAAAATCAGCAAGGCGGGTATGCGCTAGTGCGTGTTTTTGATGCTAATAAATTTGTAGCATCGGGTGCTTATTATGTTGGTTCCAAAATTTTTATCACTTACGAAGACGGCAAACAAGAAATTGTTGAACTTGGTGCATTCAGCGAAAAAACCGAACCCGACAACTTGAAAAAAATAACCGCAGTACTAAACGAAATGAAAAAGAAAGGCTATCTGCTTATGAGCGCAACCACTACTGGCGACCAGGGTTCTATCATTTCCGACTATGTTTATTTAAAGCAGTTTTAGGCTTGCTATTTCCCGCGTTTTTTAAAACTCCATGTAACCCAAAAACGTGCTTCCACAACTCCGTCTTTCGACACACCGGTTGAAACCGTTCGGCAAGTAGTGCCCTCGCCCGATGAAATCGCCAGTTCAATTGCATCGCGAATCAATCTTCCATCTTCGCAAGTAAAAGTTGTAATGGTTGTTGCCTTCTTTACAAACTCAGCTTCAATACCCGTTACCAACACCGCTACCGATGGTTTCGATTTTATTGTCCCCATCATACTCATCATGCCGCTGCTCATTTCCGCAGCCATAGCAAGTACAGCAAAATAGGTAGAGCTAAATGGATTTTTATTCACCCACTTGTACGGCACCGTTATTTCGCATTTTTCTACACTCAACGATTTTACTTTCAACCCCGCAATAAAACCCATTGGCAAAGCTTTTAAAAGAAAAAGATTGAAGAGCAAAGTATTGTTCACCCGGTTTTGAAATTCCGCATCGGTTTTTGCCTGTGCTTCGCGATACATTGCTACATCGGGGTGTATTGCAGTTACTTCCATACTTACTATATTTTTTGAATAATTTCTATTAAAGCGTTATTAAGATTCCTGTGTGCAAGTTCTTTATTTTTTTCGCCCGAAACAAAACTTTGCTCAACTGCGCTTAGATGATAAAAAGACTGCCTTTTGTATAAACATGTGTACGCAAAATTTATTCCATCATTAGTTTCTATATGCGGATTGTATTTTGCCACTCGCGAAGTGCGCAATGCTGCATCATTTGAAGCTGTATTTGTGGTAAGCGAAAGTACCTTTCGGTATGGCAAAAAAACATTCAAATACGCATTGGTTTTGTTTACAAAGCCACCCATTTGGTGCGGTTCATCATCCGTTGAAAGCAGCTTCAAATCATACAAATCCTTAAAACCATCTTCTTCTAAAATACCGGTATCGGCAGGTTTGTCATTTATTACATTTAACACCTCGCCTACCACTATTCCATCTTTAAATGCATTTGAAAAACTCACCTTCAATGCTAAATGATACTGACCATGAGCAAGATGATTGGCAATATGAAAACCTACTTGAAAACCACCATAACCCATTTCGAGCAAAGTGATTTCGTGTTGTGGTGTTTTAAAAAAACTATCGGAGTGTTTTTCTGCATTGGCATGTAACCACTCGATGGTAGTATTGATTTGCAAAGCGGCATTATAACAAATGAGCAGTTTCATATTTTAATCGTTGCGTAATGCAGAAAGTAAAAAAGCATTGAAGCGATATAGAGGTTTAAAATACTGCCTGTATAAGATTTCATCAAATCCATCAACCATAGTTTCTCCCTTTTTCAATTCTGCCATATAATAAAAACTCTTGTTGGCTATCAATGGTTGTTCTTTGGCAAACTCTTTGTAATCGGGCTCCAGCATCTTATTTTTTTCACCTCTCTGCTCGCCATAAATACCGCTCAACTTTTTATCGCTAATAATTTTCTTAAATGCTTCGGGATTGTAATAAATTTCTTGCCTAACTTTTGCCAACTGCAATTTATCGAGCATATACATTCCTCCGCCAACAAAAATTTCACTGTTGCCAATGTGAATGTAAAAACCCGGATACTCCATATCGCGCGTGCCGGTTCTAGAAAACACCGCAGCTACATTATTTTTATAGGGCGACTTATCTTTTGAAAATCTAATATCTTTATTGATACGAAAAATCGCCTTGGGAATGTTTCTGTTTATCTCGGGCAAATCTTTAGCCAACATATCGGTAACCGATGTTACCAACTCTTTGAAAGGTTGCTTTACATGCGCTTCGTATAAACTGCGATTTGCATCAAACCACACTTTGTTGTTGTTACTTTCAAGTTCATCAAAAAACCTGAAAAAAGATTTCGTAAAAAACTGCATTGCAATTTTATTTTATAGCACAAACAAACATAAAAGAATCGTTTGTTGTGCTGCAATGTAACATTTACTGCTGTTTATCGTAAAGGTGGGTAACTAATAATACAATTTTATGAATAAGCTATTCACCACACTTTCAATTGTAGCTTTTGCACTTTCATCTTATGCCACACCGGCTTTTACACACGAAGAAGCGTATGTTAAAGGCGAACAAGCTTTTCAATCGGGTAATTATGAAGAAGCGCTTAACAACTTAAACGCAGCAATATCTGAGGCAAGCGACCGATACAAATATTTTTATCTGCGCGCATTAGTAAATAAAAATTTAGAGCGACCGGAAGATGCAATTGCAGATTTTACACGTGCCATCAATTTAAAACCCGCTGCCGAAGCATTGTACGAACGCGGAGTTTTGCATCTTGACAATGGCGACATGGATGCCGCAAAATCTGACTTCGAAGATGTAGAAATGGTTGGCAACAACTTTAAGAATATTCAATATTACTTAGGTCTAATATACTATCGTGCCGGTGTACATGAATATGCAGTAAAGTCATTCAAAAGCTATGTATCACTAACAGGAGGCGATGGCGAAACATTCTACTATTTAGGATTGGCGCAAGCATCATTAAAATGGTACGATGCAGCAATTGAAAACCTTAGCAAAGCTTTACCTTACAAGAAAAACAATTTGTTGATTCACGTAAAAATGTATGACTTGTATGTGCAGATGAACAAAACCGAAAAAGCAATTGAAAGCCTAAGTGCAATGATTGAAATGAGCAGTGGCAGCAAAAGAGGCGAATACTATTTAGAGCGCAGCTTACTTTACTCGCAACTTGGCGATATTGAAAAAGCGAATACAGATAGAACAAATGCAAGACAAAGCACTGCTTCTGTTTTCAGCGAAATGTAAAACAAACTAACAAACTTATTTTGAAGCTCGGTTGCTACACGCACCGGGCTTTTTTGCATTTGTACTTAGTGAAACGTACACAAATTACTCCTCAATAGTATCGTTAGAAATTGTTTCGTACACTCTGCTTATTGGAATTCCCGAATTGATGCGCATTCGCTTATACATCTGATTCACTTCTACCAATCCAATTATCTCATCAATCTTTTTTCCGTTTGCATCAAAAAACAACATGGCAGGCAATTGATTTACTTTGAATTCGTTATTCACTTCCAAGCCTTCAAAACTTTCAAGATCAATGTATTTTATTAAAAAATGGCTATTGGCAAACGATGCTATTACATCGTTGTTTAGCACATCGCGCCTCAAAGCATGGCATGGTGCGCACCAACTTGCGCCAAACAACAAAGCATAAGGTTGTTTTAGCCGAACCGCTTCGCGCTTCAAAGATTTGAATGAACCATCAAAATACTTTAAAGTATCGGGTGGTGCGGCATGCGCAAACACAGTAAACAAAAGACAGAAAGCGAAAAAAAACAGTACTTTCTTCATTAGAAATTTCTGCGGTAGATGAAAAATATTTCATCGCGTTTAATCGGCTCCTCGGTAGTGCGATAAATCATTTGCCACTGTTTCAAAAACTCGGGATGTTGAATTGGCATACTCATCAGCAACAACACGCTATCTTTATTTTGGAAAGTTTCTTGCACAATGTATGGTGCATAATCGGCACTATACTTAAAGTAATTATTAAAGAAAACAGTATCTAAAAAAACAAAAGTGCCATTGCGCTTTTGGTCGGCATACCAAATTGGTTTGCCAATGGGTAAATATGGTGCCACTGCCGATGCCGCATAAGAAGTGTGTCCTACAATGGTGTATTTATCCAAATTGTTCTTCATTATAAATTCACCGGCATTTTTCGCATCAGAGAAATTCTTTTCGTTTTCTACCCCAATAAAATCTGTTGCCTTTAATACTTGAAACGAAAGCAGGGCAACAAAAACAACTATTCCCGATAAATCAATCCACTTATATTTTTCCAACTTTTGCCAAGGTTTGTATTGTGCCGCAATAACAAAAGCACCCAACAAAAAGATAAGTAAAAAACCATGATGGCGAGTGGTGCCTTGAAACTGATACAAAGCCAAATAAAGAAATCCGGCAGTAGCAATCAAGATAAAAATAAGTGCCTTAGGCTTGCGAATAAAACTCAACACGATAACTACATAAGCCGCCAAACCCAATTGTCCGTTTGCGGCATTCAATGTCATTGCGCTGCCAAAAGTTTCAAAAACAGTAAACCACTTATCAGTTGATTCTTTGGAGTAACTGCTTTTCATTCCCGCACTTAGCAAAAGTACAATCATAGCCAAAGCACCAACAGCCATAATAGCAAGCGCAACAAAGTTTTTGGGTTGCCACTTTTTTTCTTCAATCATTTCTAAAAAAAAGATTGCTCCTAAACCCACACCGGTGCAAAATGCCAACACATTTGTTTGAAATAAAAGAAAGATGAGCAAAGCATACAGCAATGGCTTTTCAAATCGCTTTGCGTACATAGCTCCAATGCCTGCCAAAATTAATGCCACAATAGAATAATTTCGGGCAATAACGGCATACTCGTAAATAAAAAAATACGAAAAAAGCAATGCAACTTTCAATACAAAATTGATGTTGTTTTTAAACAATAAAAGCCATGCAAAAGCAATTACAATAAGGTTGTGAATAACATTGATAGTGCTATATGCAAAACCAAGTTTTGCGAATGGCATCAATAGCAAATACCACAAAGGCGGATGCCCTTCATTTGGCAAATATTGAAACAAGCCAAGCAACGAGTTATCCCTTGCAATCAACCAGCTTTGTGCTTCATCGCGCCAAGGCTCGTGATTGGATGTAGTGTACAACACAACAGCACTATAAAGTGCCCAAACCAACCACAACACAACGTTTGGAATCTGTAATGACTGCGATTCCTTTGGGTCGGCTTTTCTTGTCGTAATCTTTTTTGCTGTGGCCATCTTAGTCTTTATGCAAGCCCGATTTGGTAATGGTGGAGGTCTCTTGATAAGTTTCGTAGTCTGTATTTATTTCCCAAAGGTCGTGCTTAGTGCCTTTCATAATATTTTCAGCTGCAAGCAAACCCATCAAAATAGAATGGTCTTGGTTGTTGTATTTAAAAGAGCCATATCGCCCAATCAAACTTAAATTGCCAACAGTGCGCAAATAACCTTCAACAGGTGTTAGCACATCTTTGTAACCTCTGCCATAAACCGGGTAACATTTGGGGATACGATAAACACTACCTTCGGTAACTGGAGCGTTTTTTACCAATCCGGTTTTTTGTAATTCCACTTTTGCAAGTTCAATTAGCTTTTCATCGCTCCATTTCCAAAAATCATCCTCGTCATAGCACCAATACTCTAATGCCATAATTGAACCTTGTTTATCGCCATAAAGTTGCGGAACCCAATTTCTGAAATTGGTAATTCTACCCATCAACAAATCGGGTGAATGCACATACAGCCAATTATCTGGAAACAAATCTTTGCCATCTACCAAAAGGTAAACAATAATGGTGTTTCGGAAACGCAACTGTTTGCTTTTTTCTAAAATGTCGGCAGGCACTTCTGGCAAGCGTTGCAGCAGCAATGTCATGGGCATCGAAGAAACTATGTGGTCGTATTCCTGCACTGTTCCATCGGCAAGTTCAAGAGCATAAGCAACATTGTTGCGCGTCAAAACTCGCTGCACTGGTGCATTAAGATGCACTCTACTACCTTTATCGGCAATAATATTTGCCATTCTTTCGTACACCATTCCTGTGCCTTCCAAGGGGTAGGCAAATTGATCTACCAGAGTTTTATGCTTATTCCCGCTTCCACCAAAAATTGCATTTTTAATTGCTTCGCCCAACGAAAGTTTTTTAATACGCTGTGCTGCAAAATCTGCATCTAACTCTTTGCACGAAATACCCCATAGTTTTTCGGTATATGTTTTAAAAAATATACCAAACAACCTGCTGCCAAAACGCCCACTCACCCAGTTTTCAAACGAACCGTCTTCGGGTGTTGGCTTCACTTTTTCTTTTAAATAACTTAAAAAGCATAATGCCGCCTCAAACACACCCAAATTGCCCAAAGCATTGAATGCTTTTAACGGATAGTAGAAAAATTTCTTTTTATAATAAATGCGTGTAAGCCTGTCCACCATTTCATAATCATTGCCCACAACTTCTAACCAAGCTTTGTTTATTCGCGTATCGTTGCTAAAAAAACGATGCGGCCCAATATCTACAATGTAATCCCACAGCTTAATAGATTTTGCCATTCCGCCAACAGATTCTGAGGCTTCAAACAAATCTACCTCTGCGCCATATTTTACCAATTCATGCGCAGCAGTTACGCCTGCGGGTCCGGCACCAATTACAGCAATTTTCTTTTTCTTTTCCATAAAAAAACAAGATGCAATGATAAGAAAAGGAAATACGGCTGCTGGGAAAAAGTAAAAACAATCCCCTGCTACCATTATAAGGCACTTAAAACAAGGTAATCCATTAGGCATTAGGCCGATTTAAAGCATATTCGCAGCTACAAATAATAAAGTATGTCTATTTGGAAAACCAAACCGGAGTTAGATTTTTTAAACGGCTGGCGCGGCAAAGGCGCAAGCGATGCTATGGGCATTGAAATGATTGAGGCAGGCGATGATTATCTAAAAGCTAAAATGCCTGTGGACGATAGAACACGGCAGCCATTTGGCATTCTTCATGGTGGTGCAAGTTGTGTTTTAGCCGAAACTTTGGGTAGTGTTGCCGGTAGTTTATGTGTAGAATTTGGCAAGCAGATGGTGGTGGGTTTAGAAATTAACGCAAACCATGTGCGCTCGGCAAAAGAAGGTTTTGTATATGGTGTGGCAAAGCCAATCCATTTGGGGTTCACCACTCAGATATGGGAGATAAAAATTACCAACGAGCAAGATAAATTAGTTTGCATCAGCAGGCTTACACTTGCCGTAAAAACCCTACCCGCAGCACAACAATAATTTACTATGCAGCTATTCAACATTCCGAATTTTCTTACGCTCATCAACCTTTTCAGCGGCTGCTTGGCAATAGTGTTTGCTTTCAATTTTCATTTAGATTGGGTACCCTTTTGCATAGCCATTTCGCTAATAGCCGATTTTTTTGACGGCATGGCTGCACGGGCATTAAAAACACCGCAGGGCATAGGTAAAGAGTTAGATTCTTTAGCAGATGTAGTAAGCTTTGGGGTGCTACCCTCGGTGGTGATTTACCAATTGCTTTTTCAGTACTGGGAAACAGTAAACATGCAGGAGTCAAGTAATTTTGCGCTATCGTCTCCGGCTTTCATTATCGCTATCTTTGCAGCTTTGCGCTTGGCTAAATTCAATTTAGACCAACGGCAAGTTTCGGGCTTTATTGGGCTTGCTACGCCTGCCGCTACCATTTTTGTAGCCGGGGTTTTATTGGTTTTTCTCAATAACAGTTTGGAGCTTTCCGAAGTAATCTTCAAACCTTTTACCCTTTACGGTATTATTGCGGTGCTTTGTTTTTTAATGATTGCCGAAATACCCATGTTTTCGTTTAAACTCAAGTCATTTGGGTGGAAAGGCAACGAAATTCAGTTCACATTTCTTTTACTTGTTGCGGTGTTGATTGTAACGCTTAAATTCGCAGCCGTTCCGTTAAGCGTTTTGCTTTACGTACTACTTTCTATCATTCAAACATTTATAAAGAAATGAACTTTCGTGCCGAAATAAACGTGATGCCTCACAAAGAATTGCTCGATCCACAAGGCAAAGCCGTAGCCAATGGCTTGCACAAAATGAATTATACCGGTGTGCAAGATGTGCGCATTGGCAAACACATCACTATCACGTTGAGTGCTGCCAACAAAGACGAAGCAACAAAACAAGTAGAAGAAGCTTGTAAAAAACTTTTAGCCAATGCCATAATGGAAGGTTACACATTTGAACTTACAGAGGTTTAGTAAACCAACAAATGGCAATTAGAAATTCATTGCTCATTCGGTAACTCATTCTGTACTTCATGTCTAAACTGATTATCATTCCCACGCCAATAGGCAACCTTGAAGATATTACGCTTCGGGCATTGCGTATGTTGAAAGAAGTGGATGTGATACTTGCCGAAGACACACGCCAAACAAAAAAACTGCTCAATCATTTTGCCATAGAAAAGCACATGATTGCGCATCACGCATTTAATGAGCATCACACGCTTTCGCAAATTATCCAACGCATCAAATCGGGGCAAACCATTGGTATGGTAAGCGATGGCGGCACGCCCGCTATTTCCGATCCAGGGTTTCTGTTGGTAAGAGAATGTGTAAAAGAAGATATTGCCGTTGAGTGCTTGCCCGGTGCAACTGCATTTGTACCAGCTTTGGTAAACTCGGGCTTACCATGTAGCAGCTTTGTTTTTGAAGGTTTTTTGCCCCACAAAAAAGGTAGAGAAACTGCATTGAAAAAACTTAGCCTCGAAACACGAACCATCATTCTTTACGAATCGCCCAATCGCATTGTAAAATTGATGGAAGAACTCATCAAGCACTTTGGCGAATCGCGCAAAGTGAGTGTGAGCCGCGAGCTAAGTAAAATGTTTGAAGAAACTGTGCGCGGCACAGTTACCGAAGTGCTGCAACATTTTAGCACACACGAACCCAAAGGCGAGTTTGTGGTTGTAATTGAAGGAGTCTAACGCTTTAACATAGATGCTATAAGCATCAATTGCAACAGCATCATATTATTCATCATCTCCCAAATCTCCTTCATCACTCCGTGGGCTATTTGCCGACTCATTGCTTCCTACAGCCAATAGTTTGACAAAATACTTAACACCAATTACACCCAAATAAAAACCGCAAATGATTTAACATCATAGTTGCTATACTTTATCAACCCAAAACAAATCAATATGAAACCTATCAACCACAAGCCACGCAACCTTAAAACAACAATGCAAGAAAGTATAAGAGCAATCAGTCGGAGTATTTCCATGGTCTAAGATAGCAAAACAAAACACCCTCTACACTTTTACCATTAACATAAAAAACGGGCAATCCCAAAAACAAAAAGCACTCAAACTATTGCTGAGCAACAATTTGAGCGCTTTAAGTTGAGGTCGGAAGCGGATTCGAACCGCTGTAGCAGCTTTTGCAGAGCTGAGCCTAGCCACTCGGCCATCCGACCATTTTTTGTGGGCGGCAAACCTAAAAGATTTTTTGATTATTTGATAACCTCTGCCAACTTATCTTCCAAAGCTTGTCCACGCAAATCGCGTGCAATGATGACCCCATCTTTATCAAGTAAAAATTGTGCCGGAATTCCTTGCACATTGTATGCGCGCGCAGCAGTGCTGTTCCAAAACTGCAAATCGCTCACATGATTTTCCCATACCAAACCATCAGCCTTAATTGCATTCACCCAAGCATTTTTTTCTTTATCGAGCGATACACTGTAAACAGTAAAGCCCTTGTTTTTAAACTTGTTGTACGCTGCCACCACAGCAGGGTTTTCTCTGCGGCATGGACCACACCAACTTGCCCAAAAATCAAGCAAAACATATTTACCTTTAAGCGAACTCAACTTAATACTTTTACCATCCGGAGTAGGCAAATCAATATCTGGAGCAGGTTTACCCACGGCAATATTTTCTGTAGCCTTTGCCTGCGCTTCTTGCGCTATACGTTGTTGTTCTATTTGTGCAGCTATACCTTTTAACTCGGCAGTATATGGCGATTGTGGCAATTCTTTTTCAAAACGATTGGTAACAATCAAAAATTCTTTTTGAAAGCGATTAACATCTGACATTACAGCAATCATAGCTACAAAAGGACTTTTGGCGGTTGTAGCTGTTTTTACAATATAATCGCTCATGGCTGCACCTTTGGTATTAAGCTGGGCAACTACTTTCTCCATAGAATCTTGTGCCAACATACCTTGCTGCCCCATCATATATGCTTGATTCAAGCCTTGCATATCTAATTGAAAAGACTGCAATTGATGCAGCGTTTGCTGCAATTCATCTTGCGCTGGCGCACCTTTTATGGAAGATTTCAACGGGCTTTCCACATCTAAATTTGCCGTAAACTCTTTGTTTTCCAACAGCATCATCCAAAAAACCTGTGGGTTGTTTTTCAAACGAATGCGGTACAACCCTTGTCCATCTGCAGCTCCATTTAATTTGAATTCTCCTTTTGCACTTAGCACAGCCGAATCAATAACTGTAACTTGTTGAAGACTTAATTTTTCAAGCATCACAGTTTCACTGCCTGTGGTGTTTACAATGTTTCCTGATATTTTGTATCCGGTGCCACCTGCGCTGTTGCATGCTACTGCGGCATACAAAAAACTTACTACGAGAAATATTTTTTTCATAATTGAAGCGGCAAATGTAAGCAATAACTTATACGCCAAACAGAAGATTTCTTAAAACGCAAATAGTTGAAAATGTACTTTTGCGGCAAATCAGTATTGATGAGTAAATATTTTGAAGAACTCTCGGCAATAGTAAAAAAAGGCAAAGACGTTTTTATTGCCCACAATGCAACGGTGGTTGGCGATATTGAATTGGGCGACAATGTAAGTATATGGTATGGTGCAGTGTTGCGGTCCGACTTAGATAAAATGGTTATTGGCGAGCGCACCAACATACAAGATGGCTGTATTTTTCATGTAGATCCGGGCAGCCCAATTATTGTAGGTAAAGGAAATATTATTGGACATGGAGCAATTTTGCATGGCTGCACCATTGGCGACAACAATCTTATTGGAATGAGAGCAACCGTAATGAATGGCGCAAAAATTGGTAATGGCTGTGTAATTGGCGCTCATGCTTTAGTTACCGAAAACATGGTTGTTCCCGATTTTTCAATGGTATTGGGTTGCCCTGGAAAAGTTGTGAAAAAGTTGCCTGCCGATGTAATTCGGTTAATTAAATTGGGCGAAGATGAATATGTGCACGAGGCATTAAAATATTTGCAGTAGCATCCCTGAATTTTAAAATATCATTGCAGCAGATTTAGTTCATAGATGATATACACATCAAACCTTGTTGTTCAATTGCCCAACAACAAAAACCATGTATAATATAAAGTAGAATAAATGAGTATAAAAGCAGCAATAACTGCCGTTACGAGTCACCTGCCCGATTTTATTTTAAACAATAAAATCTTAGAAAGCATGGTGGATACGAATGACGAATGGATATTCAGCCGCACAGGAATAAAAGAAAGAAGAATTTTAAAGGGCGAAGGAAAAGGAACATCGGCAATGGCTGTACCTGCCGTTCAAAAAATTTTAGCGCAAAAAAATCTTTCGCCTAACGAAATTGATTTACTAATTTGTTGCACCGTAACACCCGATCATATTTTTCCGGCAACTGCAAATATTATCAGCGAACAATGCGGCATCAAAAATGCTTTTAGCTTCGATTTGAATGCGGCATGTTCAGGATTTTTATATGGTTTGGCTACGGCATCAAAATTTGTAGAAAGCGGCAGATACAAAAAAGTGATTTTGGTTGGTGCCGATAAAATGTCCTCCATCATCAATTATGAGGATAGACAAACCTGTGTAATTTTTGGCGATGCGGCTGCCGCTGTTTTATTGGAGCCATCTACTTCTGGTTATGGAATAATTGACGAAGTGCTGCAAAGTGATGGTTCGGGCTTTCAATACCTACATCAAAAAGCTGGAGGCTCGGCCTTCCCCCCTACCCTGCAAACCGTTGAAAACAAAGAACATTTTGTACATCAAGAAGGCAAATCAGTTTTCAAAGTAGCTGTAACCAAAGTGGCAGAATGTGTAGAAGCCGTAATGCAGCGCAATGGACTTACTAAAAACGATGTAGATTGGTTTGTGCCGCACCAAGCAAACATTCGCATAATAGAATCGGTTAATGAACGCCTTGGTTTTGCCCGCGAAAAAGTTACAGTGAACATCCATAAATATGGCAACACTACCAATTCTACCATACCATTGTGTTTAGATGAATGGAAGAACAAATTCAAAAAAGGCGATAAAATCATTTTAGCAACCTTTGGTGGTGGTTTTACTTGGGGTGCTATTTATTTAGAGTGGGCAATCTGATTGCCTTCGCTCCGTTTTTTCTTCAAAATAGAAAGTTTGCTGAAGTTATTTTTGAAGCATTCAAAAACTACCTGACGAAACGCATTTGTATAGTTTCTTTTCGGGCTTACATTTGCCGAGCCGAGATGCAAAAGCATTTCGCAAATGATTCATCCATATATGACTACCGAAAAAATAGATGTATTAGTAATTGGCGCAGGCCCATCTGGCACAGTAGCCGCCTCAATAATCAACAAAGCAGGCTTTAAAACAAAAATTGTTGAGAAAGAACAATTTCCACGATTTGTAATTGGCGAAAGTTTACTGCCCAGGTGCATGGAAGCCTTGGATGCCGCAGACTTTGTTGATGTAGTAAAAGCAAAGGGATTTCAAGTAAAGTACGGAGCCAAATTTGTGCAAGGCACCAACAAAGTAATGGACTTTCTTTTCAGCGAACAGTTCACCAAAGGCTGGAGCTGGACCTGGCAAGTAAAGCGTGCCGATTTTGATTATGCACTTGCAAAAGAAGTGGAGCGAATGGGTGTGCCAGTTGAGTATAAAACTACCGTTACCGACATACAATTTTCGGGAAGCAACTCAGTTACATCGGTTACAAAAGAAGATGGCACACAAAAACAAATTGAAGCAAAATTTATTGTAGATGCATCTGGTTATGGCAGGGTTATTCCACGTTTATTCAACCTCGACAAACCATCAAACTTGCCACCGCGCAAAACTCTTTTTACGCATATTAAGGATGCGCGCAGAGAAAACTACATTCAACCCAATCGCATATTGATTATTGACCACGCACCAGGAGTTTGGGCTTGGGTAATTCCTTTTTCCGATGGTGTTTCATCGTGTGGCTTTGTGGGCTATCCAGAGTATTTTGATAAATACATCGGCTCGCCCGAAGAGCAACTTCGCGCTATAATAAAAGCTGAACCAAACACCGCAAAACGGTTCGAAGATTGCGAGTTTATGTTTGAGCCGCGCACCATTCAAGGTTGGAGCTCTACTACCAATAAGTTTTATGGCGATGGCTTTGTGCTTACAGGTAATGTAACCGAGTTTCTCGACCCAATTTTTTCTTCGGGAGTTACTCTTGCTACCGTTTCATCGCATCGCGCTGCCGAGTTGGCTGTTCGCCAGCTAAAAGGCGAAACAATAGACTGGGAAGAAGAATACATGAAACCAACAATGGTTGGCGTAGATACTTTTCGCACTTTTGTAATGGCTTGGTACGATGGCACATTGCAAAAAATATTTTTCAATGATGTGCAAAATATAGAAGTACAGCGGCAAATATGTTCGGTACTGGCTGGCTATGTGTGGGATACCGAAAACCCTTACGTAAAAAATCACGAATCGGCATTGAAACGCTTAGCGCGATTAGTTGAAATAGAAAAAATATTGAGCGAGTAAAACCAATGGAAGTAAGCCTCAATGCCTATGTTGCATTAAAGAACAACTCCTTATTTTTAAACGGAGTTGAATTTATTGAAAAACAATCATCCGCATCGGAGTTATTTGCATTGGCTTACCAACGGCTCAATATCAACTACCCCAAGTTTTTTAAAATGGATAACCTTTGCAAAACCGGTTTTATTGCCACCGAACTGCTAATGCAAGAAAGTAAAACACAAACCGAGTATCTGCCCGAGCAAAAAGGAATCGTGCTCAGTTCGCGCAATTCAAGTTTAGATACCGATATTAGATACAACAACAGCATAGCCATCAATCCAAGCCCATCGCTTTTCGTCTATACATTGCCCAATGTGCTCGTTGGCGAGTTATGTATCAGAAATATGATTAAAGGCGAAACTGCTTGTTTTGTTTTTGATACTTTTGATGCCGATTTTCAAACAGATTATGTAAACCTCCTTTTTGATACCTGTAATTTAAAAACTTGTATCTCGGGCTGGGCAGATTTTTTTGAAGACAAAGCAGAAGCATTTATTTACTTATTGGAGCAGCGTGAAGGTTCGCAAAGCACAACTTTGCACAATGCCGAAAACATTAAAAACATTTATTCAACGATATGGAAGACTTGATTGCTACATTGAAACAACAGATTGTTGAGCAATTGAATTTGCAACACCTCAAAGCCGAAGAGATTGGAAGCGACCAACCACTTTTTGGAGAAGGCTTGGGCTTAGACTCTATTGATGCATTGGAGCTGATAGTGCTACTGCAACAAAAATACGGGATAAAATTAGCCAACCCTGCCGAAGGTCCGCAGATTTTTCAAACGGTACGCACCATGGCTGAATTCATTTCTGCCAACCAGAAAGCATAATTTCAATGCGCGTATTCATTGCAGGCAAGGGAACTATTTCTGCCATTGGCAACAACTGCACCGAATCGTGGGAAGCTTTACACAGCCTACGTTCTGGCATTGGGCGCATTACTATTTTGCCAACTATTTATGCCGATGCTTTACCTGCCGGTGAGATAAAACTTTCGAACCAAGAACTTGCCGATGCCGCAGGCATGGATGCTTGCACCTCACGCACTGCGCTTATTAGTGCCATTGCTGCTAAAGAAGCATTGCGCGATTCGGGTATTGACATAAAAAAGTACCGCACAGGTTTTATCTCGGCAAACACCGTGGGCGGCATGGACAAAACCGAAATTGTTTACAGCAAATACTTAGAAAAAAAAACAGACACACAGCTTACAGGTGTTGTACATCACGATAGTGGCAGCATCACCGAGTTAGTTGCCGATGTTTTGGGCATAAATGATTTTGTAAGCACCATCAGCACAGCGTGTTCATCATCGGCCAATAGCATGATGTATGGCGCACGACTAATAAAAAGTAATTTACTGGATGTGGTAATTGCCGGAGGGGTAGATTCTATGTCGCGCTTTACCATCAGCGGTTTTAATGCTTTGATGATATTAGATAACAAACCCTGCGTACCATGCGATGAAAACCGCAATGGACTGAATCTTGGCGAAGGTGCCGGCTATGTAGTGTTGGTTTCGGAGCGGGTGGCAAAAGATTTGGGCAAAAACCTGAACATCATTTTAAGTGGCTACGCCAATGCCAATGACGCTTTCCATCAAACAGCATCTTCGCCCGATGGTAAAGGAAATTTTCTTGCAATGACGGGTGCTTTGAAAATGAGCGCACTGCAACCATCGCAAATAAACTACATCAATTTACACGGCACCGGCACCAAAAACAACGATTTGGCCGAAGGCCTCGCAGTGCAAAAAGTATTTGAAAAAGTGCCCCATTGCAGCAGCACAAAATGCTATACCGGCCACACACTTGGTGCAAGCGCAGGTGTAGAAGCGGTATATTCTCTTTTATCTATGGAGCACAGCACCATTATACCTAACCTGCGTTTTGAAACACAAATGAAAGAATTGAATTTCGCACCTTCTACTTCGCTCATCGAAAATATAGAATTGAACCACATGTTAAGCAACTCATTTGGTTTTGGCGGCAATTGCTCTTCATTGATTTTTTCTAAAACATCTTCAATTTAAACAATGGAGAACTCGAACGAAACAATGAGTGTGCATGGCGAAATTTTCATCAACGGAGCTTCGTGCATTTCGCCACAGCCAACATTCGACAATACAGCATTTTTAACCGAAGTAAAAACTCATGCAAGCAATAAAATTTATGCAGTAGAACCCAACTACTCCATGTATTTGGACGCAATCGCCATTCGCAGAATGAGCCGCATTGTAAAGTTTGGTACTACTGCCGGCTTAATGGCATTAAAAGATAGCGGAATAGAAAACCCAGATGTTATTTCCACGGCTACAGGCTACGGTCTGTTAGAAATGTCGCAACGGTTTTTGCAAGATTGCGTTGCTTCGGGCGAAGGCATTGTAAGCCCTACTACCTTTATTCAATCTACACACAATACCGTTAGCGCAAACATTGCCATCATTATAGGATGTAATGCACACAACAATACATTTTCGCAAAAGGGCTTTTCGTTTGAAAGCACTTTGTACGATGCCTTTTTGATGATGCAAGAAGGCGCTAAAAAAATTCTTGTTGGCGCGTACGAAGAAGTAGGCGAATTCAATTATGCCGCCATGTTGCAGGCTGGGGAATTAAAAAAAGAACCTTGCAACAACCTCGAAACCTTCCATTACAACAACAATGGCTGCATACTTGGCGAAGGCGCAGCATTTTTTGTTTTAGAAAACGAAAAACGAGCTAACACCTATGCAAAGCTGATTGGCTTCCACACTTTTTTAAACGGTGATAACTCAAACTTTCCTATTGAAGAAATAGAAGCATTTTTTGCAAAACAAGGTATTGAAACATCTGCTGTTGATGTAGTGCTTACAGGCATTAACGGAAACAAACAATCGGACAATGTATTGCAAAATGGTATTGAAGAAATTTTTGCAAACAGCACCACTGCTGCTTTCAAGCATTTATGCGGAGAATATATGACAGCCACTGCTTTTGCATTTTGGATAGCTGCAATGATGCTGAAAACTAATTCTGTTCCCGATGTGTTGGTTTTAAAAAATGCCAACCGAAAACCTACAACCATTTTAGTTTACAATACCTACCTGCATTATCATTCATTGATGTTGTTTCAAAATGTTTAAGCATCGAAATGTACTGATAGTTAGCGCATTATTTTTTGCAGCAATATCTGTTGCAGATATTTGGTTCGCCATACCTTTAGCAATCTACTTATCTATACTTTTATTCTTTTTTGTTACCACCGCAACTGGCGTTTACTTCATCCAATGGAATTACTTTTTCCCTTCCATCAATCATGGCGAAAGAAACAGCAATAAAATTGCCATTACTTTTGACGATGCGCCACTTGAACCATATACAAACCAAGTATTAGACTTACTGCAACAACACAACATCAAGGCGCTGTTTTTCCTTATCGGCAAGCAGATAAAAGGCAACGAAACCATAGTGCAGCGCATCGTAAACGAAGGGCACATCATCGGCAATCACAGCTTTAGCCACATCAATACTTTTCCGATTTTTTCTGTAAAAAAAATGATTGAAGACACACAGCAATGCGATGCTGAAATTGAAAGAGTAACAGGCAAAAAAGTTCGTTTGTTTCGTCCGCCATTTGGTGTTACCAACCCCAGAGTGGCGGCTATGGTTGCGCAGCAAAATTATCATTCTATTGGCTGGAGCTTGCGCTCGTACGACACCACAATTACCAATCAAAATAAACTAATGCAGCGTTGCCTTGTCAGTGTGCGCGGTGGCGATGTAGTGTTGTTTCACGATTGGGGAAAACACACTTTGGCAATACTGCCGGAATGGATAGCAGCGG
>Ga0209573_1001224_pt1 | contig 41837 bp, 31 predicted proteins | sample TNRBio252014_DNA_FD_185870 | JGI IMG/M metagenome (GOLD analysis project Ga0209573, IMG submission 185870) | Wastewater treatment Type I Accumulibacter community from EBPR Bioreactor in Madison, WI, USA - TNR Reactor_6/25/2014_ DNA (SPAdes)... | ecosystem: Engineered > Bioreactor > EBPR >...
TCGGGCGATTGGTTACACATAGGGTATCCCAAAGCGGGCGCAAAGAGTCGAGCCGGCGCAGGTAAATGGTATCCACGATCTGTCGGTCATTGGCACTGAGCCGGACTTCCCGCTCGGTACAGCTGCTTGTTAGGACGAAGATGATGAGGATAGGTATAACTGAAATTTTCATTTTAAATCAATGTTAGACTTTCAAAGCAGGAGTTATATGGGCAACCGCGAAGCGGTTAACTATGAATAGCTCCGGATGAAATCCGGGGTATAAAGCGCAGCGTTTAACGCCTCATAACCCTGAAAGGGTTGAATTTTGCTACATTACTTAGTTGATAACTAAGCTTTTTACATTCAACCGCTTCGCGGTTACCGGTGGTTTATACCTGCCTCACTACCACCGATTTCATCGGAGGTTATTCATATTCAATCCTTTCAGGATTGCCTGGATAAACCTGCAAGATTTAAAAAACTGATGGGTTTAAGTCCCCCAAATCTTTTGTTTTCATTTCTTAGAACCGAGAAAATGCCCGAACTCATAATATTTTAATACTGACATATCTATCCAAAACGCCTCCTCCTGCCAACTGCCAACTGAAAGACTGCCAACTTATTAAATTAATCCACCACCTTCCTGCGCAGCACAAAATGTTTGCCCAGATAAACCTTGCGCACCATTTCGTCGGCAGCTAATTCTTCGGCGGTGCCGGCTTTCAGGATTTGTCCTTCAAACATAAGGTAGGCGCGGTCGGTAATGGAGAGGGTTTCCTGCACGTTGTGGTCTGTGATAAGGATACCGATGTTTTTCGTTTTCAGCTTTGCAACAATAGATTGAATGTCCTCTACGGCGATGGGGTCAATGCCTGCAAATGGCTCGTCGAGCAGGATAAACTTGGGGTCAGTGGCCAAAGCCCGTGCAATTTCCGTTCGCCGCCGTTCGCCGCCCGACAGGGTATCGCCATTGCTTTTGCGCACTTTTTCAAGGCCAAATTCATCAATGAGCTCTTCCAATTTTGCTTTTTGCTGCTCGCGGGTCAGGGTCGTCATTTCCAGCACGGCAATGATGTTGTCTTCCACAGTCAGTTTCCGAAAAACAGAGGGTTCCTGCGGCAGGTATCCGATGCCCCGCTGGGCCCGTTTGTACATGGGCAGGGTGGTAATTTCTTCGTCGTTCAGATAAACATTGCCGCCGGTGGGGCGAATGAAACCCACCACCATGTAGAAAGTCGTGGTTTTGCCGGCGCCATTAGGTCCCAATAAACCGACAATTTCACCTTGGCGCACCTCAATGGAAACCCCGCGCACCACCTGGCGCTGGCCATACACGCGATCGAGGTGGTCGCTTCTTAGTATCATCATAAGATTCAAACAGTTCAGTCTTCAATATAGATCACTTTCCTCAAAAAACGGAGGCCCAGCGAGACTTCAAACGTCAGGTTGCGGATGCGGCGCTCGGGAACCGTGCGCAGTTCGCCCGTATATGGATCGGTGACGTTCGGAATAGGCGGCTGCCGGTATTGATCTGAAAAATCGGGATTAACGGTAAACTCTACCAAGCCGCCAACGAATTCAGACAAAGCCACTTCGAATCCACCACCAACCGTGATGCCATAATTGATGCGCCGGATAAACTCGTAGGTATTAAACGGATAAATAGCAAAACCAGGGTTCAATTCATTGAACAACTCGTATTTGCCGAGGTTGGTGTTCACCGTATACTCGCCGCGGATGCCAAACGAGTAATAAACCTTGGTATTGGCCGCAAAATCGTATTTCTGCTTGCCGCCAAGGGTCACCGAAGCATTGTTGAAAATAAACTCGGTAGCCGGCGCTCTGGTGAACCCGCCATTAAAAACATTGCTGAAAAACAGGTTCCGGAATGCGCTGCCCCGCTGGTGGTAACCCGCCTGGGCAAACAGGGAAAACCGATTGCCTTCCGAAAGGCTTTCGATGAATACAATACCATGATACCCTAACAAGGGATCGCGCTCGAAGCCGTTCCAGCTTTGCACCCCAATGGATAGCCCGCCTTTAACGCCAAAATAATAGCCCTGTGCGGAGGTTTGTCCATTCAACAGGAATAACGCTGCAATAATCAGTAAGAAGGTCTTTTTCATGCGTATGTGTTGCTTTCAGTCGCAAATTTGACGTTTTTTTTTGACAAAATGTATGGATGGCATTCGGAGCGGCCCATGCATTGTCATCCTAAATTATTGCTTCACTATTTTGCCACAATACTTGCCTCCTTCTGAATCTGTCACGATGAGCGAATAAACGCCTGTGGGAAGGTCGGAAATATCCAGATAACCGGCATTGCCTAAAGGTTGTGAATACAAGATAGTGCCATCTGCATGAGTTAGCGTAGCGTGTGCGGCATTGACTTCTTCAGGCAGTGTAAGATGCAGAAAGCCTGATGTTGGGTTGGGAAAGATGGATACAAAAAAAGGCGAAAGCGGCAAAAGGGTTTTCGTATTGGTTGTGCTGCTGAATTTTAGTATCCAGCCGTCATAATCTCCATAATTAAAGGGGAGGTCGCTGTCATCAGAAGGGCTGCCGCCAGCCAGCGCATATCCTCCGTCAGCAGTTTCTGAAACGGAATAGATGGTATCGTAATTACTGCCTCCAAGCGGTCTTTGCCACTGGACTTCGCCGAGTGTACTTAGTTTGACGATCCATCCATCCTGTAAACCAAAGTTTGCAGGAATCATCATGCCATGATTTCCCATGACATCTCCGTCAATGGAACCAGTTGCCCCTGAAACAATATAGCCGCCATCACTGGTTTGTTTAATGCCTGTGCCCAAAGCATATTCCGAACTAGCGCCCCCGAGGGCCCGTTGCCATTCGATCAAACCGGTTTCGTTTATTTTCACTACCCAAATATCTGAACTGCCGTGATGGAAAGAAACCTGGCCATCATTTGAGGTCGTATACCCGGAGGCAATATACCCGCCATCATTTGTTGTTTCGATCATGCGGCCCGAGTCCCGGTTCGTGCCGCCAAGCGACTTTTCCCACTGAATATTTCCGGAGGTGTCAAGTTTTACAATCCAATAATCTTCATTGCCATGAGGAGCGGAAATTTGACCGCCTGAAGAGCCGGAACCAATTACAATATAGCCGCCGTCTGCTGTTTGCCGTAGGGCGTAGGCCTCGTCATATCCGGAACCACCATAAGTCTTTTTCCATTCAGTTTCGCCCGAGGCATTCAGTTTGACAACTAAATAATCCGTTGTACCCTGGCTTACTGTAATATCGCCTGTGACTGAGGCCGTCCAGCCGACGAGGATATAACCGCCGTCTTCCGTTTCTTCTACGTAACGCGCAGTATCAAATCCATTTCCGCCAAAAGATTGTTCCCATTGCAGGTTACCTTCGGTGTCTAATTTTACAACCCAGCAATCTTCTGCTCCCTGCGGATCGCTAAGCGCTCCATCGTTTGAAGCGCTTTGGCCGGCAACTACATACCCGCCATCAGTGGTTTGCTGAATGGCATAAGGGATGTCTGTTTTCGTACCCCCGTAGAATTTTTGCCAGATGACCTCTCCATCGGCATCTGTTTTGATTATCCAAAAATCTCCTTCGCCCAATTGGTTAGTCACCTCTCCGCCAACGGAATACGACAAGCCAGCTGCAATATACCCGCCATCAGTGGTTTGCCGGAAGGCATAGAAGTGATCGAACTCACTACCACCATAAGGTTTTGACCATTCGAGCTGTGGCTGCGTAAATGCAGTTGCTGCGAAGGCTAAAAAGGCGAGATTAAATGCGTAAGCCGGTTTCATGCTACTTCAGGTTATGGTGGTGAAAATAAAACTTAATCTGTATAGGTTTTTGTAGGCAGCGCCATAGCTTCCACCAAATTCAAAACCCTAAAGCGGGCCATTATGGAGATACCCCGGGTTATTGTCCATATCTCCATGCGTAATTTTCAAATCTTCAAATCTCCACATCACTTCGCCCGTTCTGTCACAAAGACCACCAAATCTTCCAGCGCCTGCCGCACTTCGGAATGCGGAAATTCGTGCAACAAAACGAAGGCTTCTTCGCGAAAGCGGTACATCGCCTCGCGGGTGTATTCCAAACCGCCACTCTGGCGCACAAAATCAATGACTTCTTTCACTTTTTCCGGTCGGTCACTGTAGCGGCGGATGTTGTTGATGATGGCACGGCGTTCGCTTTTGGGTGCTTTCGACAGCGCGTAGATGAGGGGCAGGGTCATCTTTTTTTCTTTGATGTCAATGCCGAGGGGTTTGCCAATGTCATCAGCGCCGAAATCGAACAGGTCGTCGCGAATCTGGAAAGCGATGCCGATTTTTTCTCCAAACAACCTCATGCGCTCAATTATTGCCTCGTCTTTGGTTGCCGAAGCCGCCCCTACCGCACAGGCAGAAGCGATCAGGGAAGCCGTTTTCTGGCGGATGATTTCGTAATAGATGCTTTCTTCGATGTCCAACCGGCGCGCTTTTTCAATTTGCATCAGCTCGCCTTCGCTCATGGCTTTTACTGCTTCGGATACAATTTCGAGTTGCCGGAATTCTTTGTTGCGCAGCGAAAGCAGCAGCCCCTGCGAAAGCAGATAATCGCCGACCAGCACCGCAATTTTATTTTTCCAGAGCGCATTGATCGAAAAAAAACCGCGCCGTTCGTAGGAATCATCCACCACGTCGTCGTGCACGAGGCTGGCGGTGTGCAGCAATTCCACGAGTGAAGCTGCATTGTAAGTAGCAGGGCCGGATTCGCCGCAAAGTTTGGCCGACAGGAACACAAACATGGGGCGCACCTGCTTGCCTTTCCGGCGAATGATGTAAAACATGATCTTGTCCAGCAACGGTACTGAGGTGCGCATAGCCTCCCGGAAATGGGTTTCGAATTGCTTCAGCTCTTGCTGGATCGGCTTCTGAATAGATTGGAGAGAGGTGACCATAGTGTGAATTTGGTAGCCAAAGCTAAAGCATTAAAACAAAAAAACTCCTGAAAAGCTCATTCTTCCTCCTCCGCTGCTTCCAATTCGTCTGCTTCTTTTCCTTTCCGGATTTTTACAATTGGATTGCTGGCAGTGCCTGTAATGGTCATCGGAATGCCGACAATGCCAAGTGGCGGCAAACCCAATCGGAAACGCAGGTTCAGCCGGCCATCCAAAGAAGTTTGCCCTTCAATGCGAGGCCGGAACCCGGCTACTTTCATTTTAGTGCGCTCAATGGTGATGAGGTTGTTGGCAATGGACGAGTGCATCACCACAGCTTTCAGGCTGGGGTTGTTGATGCTGTCCTTCCCCGTCGCTTTACTGACCGCGCCAAATAGTTTCAATCCGCTGAACTGCACCTGCTCCAGCGTCAATACGCCCTTGCCTTTGATGCTGGGATATACCGGTTCCATTTTATCATTCAATCGGCCCTGGAGTTGGTAATCCACCGACACCAAACCTTTTGCTTTGGCAGCCGCGCTTGCCATTTCCCGGAACAATGGAATTTCATTGTACGCCCGTTTCACATCAAAAGAATCGGCTTTCAGCGCAAGTTCAAATCCTGCTTTGCGCAAACTGGCGGGCGTGTAATTCCCTTCCATGCGCAGGGTAGCGCCGGCGATGTTTGCCTGCGTTTCCTGCAACTGCAATTTCCCTTTTTGCAAAGTCAGGCGGCCTTTAAAATCCTGCAGTTTCGTTTGGCCGTACAAAATTTCTTTTGCGGAAGCTTCTAAAATCAGATCCAGATCGGCGGGCAATTGCACAACGCCTGAAGCGGAGGCAGTCGTGGCAGCACCTTGAGCCGGATGAGCGGAAGGCGATGCAAAAACCATAAAATCGTCTACCACTACCCGCGGACTGGCAATGGCTAATTTCCCTTGCAACAGCCCGTCTGCGAGTACGTAGCTGATGAAGTTTTGGGCGTAGCCGTTGAGGGTGAATTCGTTGTTGCGGTAGCGCAGCACAGCGTTTTCCAACCAGGCTTTTTCCTGCTCAAAACGCAGCGTGGTGCGGGGGATTAAAAACGGAAACGGGTAGTCGTCGCTGCACAATTCTAAGTTTTGCAGTTGCAGCGTTCCTTTGTTGTTCAGTCGGTTGTAGCGACCGGCCACGGCGTCGGCTTCTGTGCCTTGCAGGTCTAAGTTGGCCTTCAGCAGACCGCTTAAAGCGTACCCTTTCACCCCAAAAACCTGGTAAAGTTTATTTAAGTCGAGTGTGCCGTTGGCGTGGATATCATAGCGCAAGTTTTCGGGGTTTTGTAGATCAGCACGGATGTTAAAAGGTTGGTCTTCAAACACAAAAGCAAGGGGCTGTATCAGGAGGCTTGCCTTATGGTCACTGCTTTTAGTCAACCTGGAAATAATTTCTATTTTTTCAACCGGGTTGGGATACCAGGGGGTCTTTAGTCGTCCGTTTGTCAGTACCAGGCTATTCGCCTCCATACGAGGCATGAATTTCAATTTACCCGGGATTAACGATCCTTGTCCGTTTAATTTAAGATTTAAGGCGCCTCCGAATGCATAATCTTTTATTGGAAAAACGCGGGCTAAATCTTCTAATTGCAGGTAGGCCAGGAGGTCAATACCGATGGATCTTCTCCCTGAGCTTACCCAATTGCAGGTTATATTCCCACGGCCGATCGTCGCTTTGAAGTTTTCCATATTGGTGTTGATGCTCTCTATTGTTCCCTTCCGGCAACTGGAATAGAACTTGCCGTTTGCTTGTTCTAATGCCAGGGGCAGATCCCGATATTTGAAATAGCCATCCTTTACAATCAACTCCATGTCGTAGGTGGGAAAGTGGGTGATCACGGTATCCGGACGAAACCGATCCGGGTTTTGACCGGTGCGGTAATATCCATTCACCTGCCCGGAAAAGCGGATACTTCCATGCAAATCGGCAATGGAAATCCCAAGCGAGCTGTCCAATTGGGCAAGGTTCAAATGGCCGCCAAGGTTTCCCCGGATATAAGCATTCGGTGTTCCGGGGCCCTGGAAGTAACCAGTTGCGTAAGCGTAATATTCGCGTGCCCCAAAACGCAGACTATCCAGGGTAAAAGACAATTGATCCGGAGCCAGTCCGGGCATATTTACCGTGCCACTCAATCCAACTTTCAAAGGAATAGGGAATTGCTTATGGCGGATCGAGCCGTCGCGTACCCACAATTTCACGGACAAGTCGGGCGCTTGTTTCGTAGCAGCCCGGTAGCTGCCTTTCAGCGCCACCCGGATTTGCGACTGGCCATGGAATTCCGTTTCCGTAAACCACTGGTCGTATTCCGGGGGCAGCGCAGAGAAGATATTGCCAAAATCCGTGACGCCCGAAACCACGTCTATGTCAATGTCATAGCCTTCTTTGAGAATGGCCATGTTGCCCGAAAAATCAACCGGCAGTTTGTTGATGAGCAGGTTGTTTTTGGCAAAACGGAAAACGAGCGAGGCCGTGTTGATGCCCGTGATGAGGTCGGCCTGTAGCTTTCGGCGCTGGATGTAAGCCGTGTTTTGGTAGACAAAATCAAACGTTTCAGCGCGAAGGATTGACTCCAGGTCAAATTGGTCGTTGGCTAAATCGCCGCGGCCTTCGTAGGAAAAATTGGACGCCTGAATGCGCATCGGCACCGAGCGGTCGTGGTACCTCAACTCGCAACGGTTGAAAAAAACACCCGCTATTTTCAGGTGCATCCGGCTGGTATCAGTTGCTGTTTCAGCGTCGGGACTGCTTTTGTAAATGTTGTAATTGGCGCGCCCCTGTTCGTCTACCTGCACGTTGATCAGGCCGTCGTCTATGAAAAATGTATTGACTTCTAACTTTTCGCCAAACACGGAAGCCACGTCAAGTCCAAAACTGAGCGCCCTGCCGGCCAGCAGCGTATCTTTTGCAAAAGGCTCGGAACCGGTCAGTGAAAAATCTTCTAAGGTCAGGGTCAGCGCCGGGAAATGTTTAAAAAACGACAACCGGACTTTGGAAAAGCGCAGTTCGCCTTCGATGGTTTCATTCGTCCACGCTTTAATCTGCTCTGCCACTGCGCCGGGAAACAACGCAGGCAACAACGCCATCAGCAGCAGGATGCCGCCTATCGCAATGCCTGTTCCTTTCGCGAGCTTCCACAAGATTTTTTTCATGCGCGAGTGGGTTGGTTAATTCGCCGGAGGACGAGCACCAAATATAATATTTTGTAGACAAAAGCAGGATGGCTAATCTGCCGCCTCCTTTTCCTTCGCCACAAACCGCATCGAAAGCGAGTTCACACAATGCCGCGTATTCTTTTGGGTAAACCGTTCTCCAACAAAAACATGCCCGAGGTGCCCGCCGCAATTGGCGCATAAAATTTCCGTTCGGCGACCATCGGCGTCTGTTTCATGGCGAACAGCGCCGGGAATTTCGTCGTCGAAACTGGGCCAGCCGCAGCCGGAATCAAACTTGTCTTCCGACCGGTAAAGCGGGGCATTGCACTGGCGGCAGGTATAAGTGCCCGCCGCTTTGAAGCTGTTGTATTCTCCCGTAAATGGCCGCTCCGTGCCTTTGTTGAGCAGAATCCGCGCTTCTTCGGGTGTAAGGGTGTTGTAAGGCATAATTCAAGGATAAAGGATAAAGTAAAAAGGTTAAAGGAGGGACACGAAATACCATTAGGAAAACGGAAACCCCTTTAATCTTTAACCTTTTTACTTTAACCTTGGTTTACCAATTTACTTCCCTACCACCAATTTTTCCACCATAAATCCGCCGTCCCAAATTACCTGCGCGAGGTAAACCCCGGACTGAAAGTTTGCCGGCAAGGCAACCGACTGGTTTTCTCCGCTCACAGAAGCTTCAAAAATGGGGCGGCCATCTAAGGTCAGCAATTGTACAAGGGCGCCGGCAGGAGCATTTTTTACCTGAAAGTTTGTGCTGGTCGGATTAGGATACAGGATCGGGCGGGGCGTAGCAACCGCTTCAGTATTGCCAACCTGGATGTCTTGAAGCTGCGCGAAAAAAAAGATCGCTGCGGTCGTCGCCGGTTGTACGCAGCCGCCGTGGTCAGCATTCGGGTTGACATTGACGGCATCTACTGATGTAGCGCCCAGAACGGTCGTCATCACGGAATCGGCGATGATGCTGTTCCGGTACGTCACCTGGTCATCGGCCTGGCAATAGTAAAGCCGGGTAGGAGCCACGGGCGCCCATTCGTAAACGTCATTGGCACGCAAAGCTACGTTCGCCGGGTGGTTTGGGTTGGCAATCACCGCTTGAAGAACGCTGTCCTGGAACATGTTTTTCGTAACAGAGGCGCCAAATTCGAGCTCTAACTGGTTAATGAGCATATCGTTGAGATCGCCCAGGTCAATCTCTTCGTTGTAAAACTGCTCGATCATCGCTGCGTAAGGTTGCTTGAAGTACTCCTCGATGTCGTCGAAAAGGCCGTAAGCTAAGTTGTAGGACAAAACCGTGTAAGGCAGGTACGCCGCAAAATAATAAGGCTCGTCGCTCAGGATTTTATCGCGCATGGCGCCTGAAATGCTGTACGGCCCCGACATGTGCGCAGCCGCAGTCACCGTAAACTGATCGGCATAATCCTGCTCAATGGAGCGGTGGAGCGCCATCCCGGCATGTCCGCCCTGCGAATACCCGGAAATGAACAACTGGTCGTTGATGACGACGTCGTTTTCTTCAGCAAATTCCCGGGCAGCGAATAACATATCCACACCTGCAGAAGCTTCTGTATCGGCGTGCACATAAGGGTGAAATCCCCGTGCTTCGCCCAGTCCCAGAAAATCAGGCGCGGCGGTCACGTAGCCCATTCCGCCAAAAACAGCCGCTAATTCCCAACCACCCTGCAGGTTGGAGGGCACATCCGTTTTGGACCCCACTGTGCCATGCTGGTAACACAAAAGCGGGTAGCTGCTGGGCACGTTGCGCATGGGTACCACCAGCAAACCGGAAGCGGTATCGGGTTGTCCGAAAATATCCGGCGTCGTGTACGTGATTTTGTACATGCTGATGCCGTTCTGGATGAAAAATCCGAAAAGCGATTGCAACTGTGCCCGGGTGCGTGTACCAACTAAGTTACTGCTGATCAATGCTTGCGCCGACAAGGTTTGTGCCGACAAGGTCATGAAGAACAGGGCAATGAAGAGGGATAAAGTTTTTTTCATGAATATTAATTTTAGTTTATAACAACATCAATCGAATAATGAAGGTTGCCTTTTAATGTTCTTGTTTAGAATATATTGAGGCTTTCCTTGAATTGCTCTTGTAACAAATGCTGAGGACTCCAAAAGGTTCATGATTCGGCGTACTGATCTCAGATAGCGGTCAAAATCTTTTATATCCAGAACCTTTTTATGCTTTTTAAAATACAGAAACTCGCCAGCCTGCCTGGCACTAATTGTTGCTGGAGGCTCTGCATAAGTATTGAATAAATAGACAACATTCAATACATCCTTCCAGTCATTTCCAAGACTATCGAAATTACCTCCAAAGATTGCACGGAGTTCGTTGGTAAAATCATTTTTCATTAACTCTCTATCAACATAATATATTGGATATAACTCCGGACTTTGATTATGCCTGAATATTAAACTATAATTTTCGAGTTCCCGAATCACTGAAAAATGATTATTATCTGTATTCAACAAAACTGTATAGCGCTCCAGATCATTAGCTTTCTCAGATTTATAAAAATAAGCAAGAACAGTTTTTTGTTCGATTGTTAAATCCTTCCCATTTGTTTTTATTTTAATATATCCTGAAAAAGCGTTTAGCCAAAACTTCATGTCCTCATCAAATATTTGGCCTTTTGGAATAATCAGACTGATATCTTCTGCTGTATGAAATATATAATAAGGAAGGTCTGTACGGTTGGCAAGTGCTTCATTAGCGAGAGAAGACATACCCCAACCTTTTCCTTCCCAGCGATCATAAGTTTTCAAAACATCAGCAAGTCTGGGGTTTTTAGGTTTTGTTGCAGGAATGATACGTCTCAGTCTGATGCCACCATTAAAATCATCCCTTAAAATATGACTTGAAGGAAACCTTCCGGGATTACGAATCTCAAGGTAACGATTTGGGCTAATTGTAATGTTTACAAAGCGATCACTACTATAGTCTCTATGAGCGAGGGCATTATTTATGGTTTCCCGAATAAGGCGTTCCGGGTATTCATAAATTGTTTCTCCTCCTTTTGTGACGGCAATTCCAGTGGCAGTATTTCGATAGACAAATGCTATTGCACTTTCCATGAGGGATATAATATTGTCTTTAAAGACTTTTTTATTCTCTGCAATATGTGCTCCTGTATTTACGTAGCCATCAACTTGACATCTACCCTGTAAAAAATCGTAAGGATTTTCTGCACAAACAAGCAGTCCTAAGAGTGTTGGTTGCTCATTAATTACAAACTTTTTCCGGGTTAAAAAAGGCATGGCAGATTCCAGATTGGGTTTCAATGTTTCAATTTTCACATCTTTATTCAATCTCAAAATGTATTCATTTAGTTTTTCGACATCCAGAGCCTTCAAAGTTGCCCCCTGTACAAATTCTAATTCCTTAGCATACTCCAACTCTTTTTTTAATTCTTCTTGTTGAGATATGTCACGGCTACTGATCTCTGAATCTCCTGTTAGTTTTCGTTGGTATGCTTTTCCTTTGAAGAACACATACTTGCGTGTGTCTGGAAGCTTTTCGACATAAATAACCGCCACCTTTCCTTTGGCAAAGTCAAGGATTTCAGGGTTAGGGAAATATTCAGAGAGATCTAACTGAACTCCTTTTTCGTCAGTAAACTGTCGTGAAATTTCTTTGATTTTAGGCTCATCATTATAATTCAGACCTGTAAACTTGTAATATTTCAGATCCTTCTCAATTCTTTCTTTTATGCCAACAATAATGATTCCTCCCTGTGTATTTAAAAATGCACAGGCGCTTTTATGTAGTTCTTTCCAATCACCAGAAGTCGAAAGGTCCTTTAACTCTATTTTTTCCGTTTCAACATCATGGTAAATACCTCCTTGAATAGAATCTTCTACTGCTTGAAGTACTTTTTCTATGTAGCGCATAAACGAGTTTTAATGTCTGATGGTAAGCAGAAAGTTGAGCATTCCTCATGCTATTCTTAATAGTGCCAAGTTATGAAGGTCTTTTCACTTTCTGAAACAAATGTTGCTTCTTTATAAACAGAAGACACAATCCTCCAAGCAATATTACCCCAAGCAACGCCTTAAAACAGTGACATGCCGCCAATTTTACGCCCCCTTCCTCCCCAAAATAAACCAACCCGGCCCAGTAATACGGCGATTTTTGAAAAGCGGGAATGGCGGGGTCGTCTAAATACCCCAACTTGGCCTGCCGAAGGGCTGCTGGCTTGGAATCGCCCGCCCGGAGTTGCTCGTACAGCCGTTGGAGCACCTTGGTTGTTGCAGCTTCGTTGATGGTCCAAAGACTGGAAATCAAACCTTTAGCGCCTGCGTAGGTAAAAGCCCGCGACAAACTCATCACGCCTTCTCCTTTCCGGAATTGTCCCAACCCCGTTTGGCAGGCGCTGAGTACGACGAGGTCAGCTTGCAATTCCAGCGCATAAATATCCGGCAGCAAGGCAGAACGGTCAAACAACTCCACCCGCGGCAACAACCCGCCCGTATCCACCCCGGCGTGGGTAGACAGGTGGACAACCCGGTACGCAGGGCCTTCCCGTTTCAGGGTTTCAAAATTGGCTTTTTCATCAGTAAACAGGCGGCTTTTGCAGGTTTCTGCTACCGGTGCTTCATGGGCGCTTTGCAGTAAAGGCGGCAGGCCTCTTTGGCTGGTTGTAAAGCGGGGCGCCAACTGCAACAACTGCTGTCCGGCTTTCGACGGCAACCTGCGTTGACTTTCCAAAACGGCTAAAGAAAAGGCGTATTGAACACCGAAACGCCGCAACAAAAAAGGCGCCCGATCCCAGGAAGATTGCGGCGAAGGCTCGTAAAACAACGCCTCGAAAGGCAAAAAGGCGAGCCACGCATCCGGAACAATGAGCAGGTTTTCGGAGCTTGCATTCAACGCGCCAAGCAACGGAAGCAGGCCGTCGCAGTAGATGCTGTAAGCCAATTCGCGAAAAGCGCCAGCCTCTTCCAGTGCAGCCCGCGATTGCAGCAGGGCTAAAAACTGCTGCACTTTTCCAGCTAATGAATCGGGGACGGGGATGCTTTGCCAGCTTACTGCGCCATTGGGCGACTGCCCAAATACCTCCAACTGCTTGTCGCCAACAAAATATTCAATGATCGTGTGGTTGGGCAGGGTGTCGCGCAAAGCCCGGATGGACGCGCCGGAAATGCTTTCAGCCTGTCGGCGCAATCTGGCACGGTCGGGATAGCGCTGTTGCAATTGGGTTTCCAAAATTGTCAGTTGCTGGAGCAACTCATCCCGCTGGATGTTCCACTCGGGACGCGACGGAGATGCCGGTTCTTCCAGCATGAATCGCTCAAAAGCGGCGATGCCCTGTCGCAAGGCGCGCGCTTTGGAAAGCAGGGTATCGCCGGCTGCAATCAGGGCGTCGAAGCGGTTGCGTTGAACGGCTTCCAGCAACAAAGCGGATTTGGCCTGTTCGGCATTGGCCCAGGCGGTGTACAAATAGGTGGTATCACCCGTTGCCACCCATAAGTTCCGGGCAATGCCAATGGCTTTTTCAATCCGCAGTCGGCTTTGCGACAACAAGCTGATTTTGGAAGATTCGTATTGCAATGTATGCCGCAACAGGGATTCCGTCCGGCCAGCCAATTGGTGGCAATCGAGCGCCGTTTTCAGGGCTTGCAGGTGCTGCGTCTGCTGGTAAATCGCCTGCAAGGCATCCGCTTTGCCTTCCAATGCTTCATAAATGGTATTTTCTTCGTACAACTGCGCCGGGTTTGGCAGGGAATGGATGCCCTCAACCGATAAACCGGGAATCAGGCTGCACAAGGCGGCATGGAAGGTTTCGGCAGCTTTGGAGGATTCACCGGTTTGAAGGAGCAGGTTTCCAATGGCGATCCGAATTTTGATTAGATCGCGGTGGTTGGGCGAATCATGGGCCAGGATTCCATCACTCAATGCTCGTTGGAGGGCTTTGCCTGCTTGCGCCAACTGGCCTTGGCGTATATTTAATTTCGCTTGTACCAACCAGGCACCCGACAAATAATCTAAGGCTTCCTTCTGATCAGACGGCTTGTTTTTCAAGGGCTCCAGCGTTGTGATGGCCGCCGTCGCCGCTGCTTTTGCCAGGTCAATCCGACCGGTTTCCAAGTAGCTTTGCGCCAAAGATTGTTGCAGCAGTCCTTTTTTCAGGGCAGTAATATCGCGGCAGGCCAATCCTTTGCGGTAAGCGGCAATGGCGTTTTCCCGGTCGCCACCGTTCCAGTACGCTAAGCCGAGGTTGTTGTACAATCCGGCCAAAGCACCATCCTGCGGGCCTTCCGGGTGATTTTGGATCACTTTTTCGCACAAAATCCGCGCCTTTTCATTGTCGCCAAGCCGCGTATAGTGCGACACCATCGGCAGGTAGAAATAATCGAGCGCCTCCGGGTCGTACAGGGAAAATCCTTCGTACAAAGCAATGGCCGCTTCACCGGCTTTTACGGCCGGCAATATTTTACCCAGCTCGAACAGGTGGTGACAACGGGCAGCTTGGAGATAAGCAGTTGCCATCGCTTCATCTTCGGTTCGGGGCGCCCGCCAAACCTGCTGCATTGCGGTATCCAATACGGCTATTGCCCGAAGATGCGCGTCGTTCAAACTGTATTGCCAGTTGAAATACGTATCGGTCCAGGCTGCCAGACTATCCGCCTGCCGGTAATACGCCACTTTTTTTTGGTAATAAAAAGCAAGGCTGTCCGGATTTGGCTCGGCTTCAAATAATGCAATTTTTTCGTCCCAAACGCGAAGCTGATCCTGCGCAGGCAGCGGCAGGAGGGTCATGCAGGCGATCAGTGAAAGGAAGCTAAGGACGCGCCGGAAAGTCATTAAATTTGGGTCATTTTGATGTCGCAGTGACCGGGTGACTAGAAGTCTAATGTCGTCAACTTAACGACGTAACCGACCCTGAAAGGGTCAAATTTGAATAGCCCCGAATGCAATTCGGGGAAAGATGGAAGTGGGGAGGGGAACCAACCCCGAAAGGGGTTGAATGTTAAAAATGGGGTGTAGCGTATTGACATTCAACCCCTTTCGGGGTTGGGCGTTACCTTTCGCTCATCCCTAGCCCCCGATTGCATCGGGGGCTATTCACCTTCAACCACTTCGTGGTTATGATTCCTTAAATTGACGACATTAGACTCGAAGTCACCCGGTCACTCTACCACAAAACTACTAAAACTTCCAATACGCGAACGCAGATACATAAAACGAGGGTTTTTCTCCGAATCGCAAAACCGGCCGTACCGCCAGCGCAGGCCCTTTGCGCACAAAACCGATATGGAGGTCGGCGAATAGGGCGGCGCGGAGAGTCGTGACGTCGCGGGAGGAAGCTGCATCGGCTAAATTGGTGGCCACCGGATCAAAACAATCAAGTTGGGTTGTTCCGGGAAACTGGATACAACGGCGGGTGGTGCTGGTTATCTCACTTTCCCGGATTTCGAAGCGCGTCGTATTCAGGTTCAGCAAAATTCCGGCGCCTGTGCTGAAAAAATCCGACCAGTTTTTCCGAAGTTGGAGCGGTACCAAGCCAAGGTTGATGACGGAGGTTTCCAGGGTGCGTTGTTGAAACTGAACCATGCTGTCTATGGTCGTTATGGCGTCCGGTTCGCCGTCGGGGTCGGTGAAAGACCGGGAGTAGATTTCCGTCACCTGCTCCTGCTGTTCCTGTTGCGCGGGCAGTCCCAGCCACAATTCCGCCTGTAAAAACCGCTTGTACGGACTAAACGGCGACACGCTGACGCCCACTGTGAAATGGTTTAGCGCCGAAGCATCGGGGAAAACATTCCAGCTGGCCATGATGCCTGGGGAAAAGCCGGGTTTAAAAGCCGTGGTAGCGCTGTTGGTGTGGATGGGTGGGTTTTTGTCAAATACAATGCTGGCTTTGGAATCCATATTTTGCTTGCGGATTTTGCGATCCGGGAGCAGGCGGTATTTGATGAACCCTTTGGTGGAATCGCGGTCGTTGATCCCTTCCTGGCGCGTGCCGGGCAGGTAAATGTTTTGAAAGGTAAAGACCACTTTGCCTTCCCGGAAGGTCGTATCCAAACAACTCCATTCCGCCGCGCCCTGATCGGGGCAAAGCAGGCATTGCGGGTAAAGATCAAGCACCTGAAGCCCCGCAGCGCTGAGGCCGGGCGGAACATCGCAGGTGACTTCCACTTTGCTGGCCGGGCCTTCGCCGTTGTTTTGAAAATGCACTTTATACACCAAATCTTTGCCGCGAATGCGCCGAAAACCAGTGCGCCGGTGCGATACAGCAATGTAATTGGGGTCGTGGGAGGCCACAATTTCCATTTCCAGATCGTATTGCTCCACCACGCGCCGGTCGTCCGAAATCAACAGCCCGGTGATGGTGATGATGGCGTTGGTGTCGGCCAGCATGGCTTCGGTGGCATCCAACGAAAAAAACAAATGGCGCAGTTCATCGGGCATCAGGCCGTCAAAATGCCAGCTTACAGAAGTTTGGTATTTGGCTTCCAGTTCGCTCAGCGCTTCCTCTGGCTCGCGGTCGGGCAGGCTGATTGCGTACCAGTCCGCGACTTGATCAAGGTTGGCCCAACCGTTGTAAAGCAGTGGCGGGTCTGCCCAAGTCAGGCTTTTTGGGATTTCCCGTTCTCCAAAATGCGTTCGTCCTTCTTTAAAGTTGAAGTGTGCATTGCGGTAGTCTTTTTGATTAAAAAACAAGTGCAGCGTACCGGATTGCGGCGTCGGCGTTCGGTTTGCGTAAGCGAAAATGCAGGCCAATTCTTCTCCTGCTCGTGGATTGCGCACTGCCCGAAGGCCCAGCGGCGCTGATGCGTGGGATAAAACGGCGGGCATGGTACTGCCGGCATCCGCCATTGCGCCCTGTGATTTTGCTTTCACCCTTGCTGCGTTTTTTTTGCGCGGTTTGGGCGCTTTGCCGTTGTCGTATTTTCCAGTGGCTAAATAATAAACCTCCCGGCTCGCCGTATCGGGATAAACGTGGCGTGGGGTTTCCTTAAAACTGAATGTACCGTCGCCAAACTCCCAATAATGCTCGTAATAAGCCTGCGGCGCACCAGCCATCTGAACCAACGCCGGCAAAACCGGTGCAAAAACCGTGGTGTCGCCAATGTTTCTGATCATAAAATCAGCTTGTCTTTCCGGCGTTTGAGCACCAAGTGAAAAAGCTGCCAAAAACAGCAGCAGGAAAAAGCTGGTGGTTAAGTTTTTCATAGTCGCAAGCGATTTGGATGAATGGAAAGCTTGTACAAGGTAAGGTTTTTTTGTAAAAACGCCCCCGATGCATATACACCGGAGGCTCTGTTCAGGGATTATGGATCATTCACCCGCTTATGGCAAAATGCTCATTTGTTGTGTCAGACCTGCTTCGGAAGTGGTTGCCAGCTCATTGGCATCGAAAGTGATGATCCCTCCCGCTGCAATGGTCGCTCCTTTGATGGCATAATTCCATTGGCCGTTCTCTTCTGAGACAAAAATGACGTGGCAGGCAAGACCGATGGGGATTTGTCCGTAGTGTTCGCTGAACAATCCGGTTTCGGCATCGTAAGTATCCAATAAAGCTAAGGCATTGGGTTCGCCGTCGTAGGAGAGGTACACTGCGGAGTTGGCCGCATCGTATCCTTCCGGCACCGCAACTAAGATGGTCGTTTTGGGACGCGGGTCGCTGTAAAAACGATCTACATTCGTCCAGCCGAACGCATTGAAATAAGCAAAGTACTGGTTGCCGGTTGGTTCGCCTCCCTGGCCTTCGCGGATGCCGAATTCAGCTTGTTTATTTTCCTCCCACAGCACATTGCCCTGGTCGTCAATAGCGCCTTTGAATAATTTCATTTCCGGGTCGTCTCCGCCGCTAAGATTGGTGGGAATCTGCAAGTGCATCCCGCAAGTAAGGGCTAAAGGCTGGCCGTCTTGAATGGCCTGGATGTAAAATTCTCCGCCGGAAACCAACATGGCCTGGCCGCCATCGGGCAATTTTCCGTTGGTAGATTTATTGGTCGTCAGCATGTTTCCGCGACCAAACAGCTCTACAAACTCCAGTTTTACCGAACCGCTCACCGGGTTGCCGTTTTTAGTCAGACAGTTTCCGTTGATGGTCAGCGTGACGCCTTTTTCTGAAGTGAACGTGACGGCGCCGTCTTCGGCCTGGAATTCAAAAATTTGGGTGAGGTTAGCTAAGGCTTGTTCCCGGATGTTGTTGAATTCCTGTGCGGTAGGCGTATTGGGTTCGTCGTTGTTGCAATCTTTGCAGCAGGATTGAAAATTGACGCTCATCAAGGTGATCAGGGCAATACTTGCAAATGATAACTTTTTCATGTTCGTTGTTTTTTAATGGTGTTTGAATGACTTTGCAATTGAAATACATCCATACATCCGGGGCTTTGAAAAATCTTACGCCTCTGGTTGTTTTTTTTTTACCATATAGTTTTTTTACCACATAGGCACATAGGGTTTTCACATAGTTCACATAGCTGTTTTTACATACATAGTTCACATAGGAACTACGCCTTTAGAGGTCACACAAAACTCTATGTGCTCTATTGTGAAACCCTCTATGTGAACTATGTGGTAAAAAAATAGACCCTATGTGGTAAAAAATTTACCTTAATGCCAAATTCCAGACATGAGCCAACATCCCGACCAACAATACTTCGATGCTTTGTCGAACGGCGATCAGCGCCTGATCCGGGAGATTTACAGCAAATTTTCCAAGGGCATCCTGCATTGGGTGCTGCAAAACAACGGCGCGGCAGAAGATGCGCAGGATCTTTTCCAGGACGCGCTCATGGCCATTTACGACCGTTATTGCGGTCGCAGCGACTTCCAACTGACAAGTTCGTTCGGCGCTTTGCTGATGACCATTTGCCGCAGAAAATGGTATGACCGCTTGGCGCAAAAAAAACGCGAAATACCCGTAAGGAATGCCGAATCTGCCCGATATGAAGCTGAAACGCCGGATTGGGAAGCTGCTGATGAAGCCATTTTGCACCAACAGCGCCAGGAATGCCTGTCAAAGGTGTTCACTTTGCTGAGTGAGCAATGCCAAAAGTTATTGTCCATGATCACTGCGGGTGAACTATCTGTGGAAAGCATCGCCTCAACGCTCGGATTGGCCAATGCGAATGCAGTTTACCAAAGCAAGCACCGTTGTACGGCGCGCTGGCGGCAACTTTTCTATGAACATTTTAAAGAAGAAACCCATGGATAATACCGAACGCATAGACCGCTACCTCAGTGGGGCAATGGATGCGCCTGAAAAACAAAGCTTTGAGGCAGCATTGGCCAGCGATGCGCAATTGGCGAAAGACTTAGCCGTGCAGCGCGACATGGCGCATTTTTTACAGCGCCAGGCCCAAAAAAGCGCGTTACAAACCCAATTGCAAGGAATTGGAAACGACTATTTTCAAACGGAGCAGACATCGGCAAAAATCGTCCCTTTGCCGCGAAGGCGTTTGTTTGCGATTGCTTCTGCCGTCGCCGCCGCTGCCGTCATTCTGCTTTTGCTGTGGCAATTCTGGAGCGCGCCTTCCCTGTATGATGAATTTGCACAACACCCGCCACTGGCGTTGGCTGAAAAATCAGGGAACGCAACCGATTGGTCGAAAACCGAAACCGCTTTTCAATCCGGCAATTTTGCAGCCGTCGAAACCCAACTGCTTGCTTACACCGCTCAATATCCCAACGACCGGCAAGCCCGGCTGTATCTCGGTATTTGCAAAATGGAATTGAATAAAACAGGGGAGGCCCGGCAAATTTTTCAGGGGTTTGCCGATGCCGATGCTTCGCTCAAAGACTTCGCCGACTGGTACCTTGCGCTCAGTTATTTAAAAACCGGCGATGAAGCATCGTGTCGCACGGCGCTGCAAGCCATCACGCCAGCTTCTTCATTTTTTGAGCGTGCACAAATATTGATAGAACGTTTGGACGAGTAGACGACGCAAACGACCCTGAAAGGGTCAAATTTGAATAGCCCCGAATGCAATTCGGGGAAAGGTGGAAGTGGGGAAGGGAACCAACCCCGAAAGGGGTTGAATGTCAATACGCTACATCCCATTTTTAACATTCAACCCCTTTCGGGGTTGGGCATTACCTTTCGCTCATCCCTGTCCCCCGATTGCATCGGGGGCTATTCACCTTCAACCACTTCGTGGTTATGATTCGTTAAGTTGACGACATTACACCTGGAGTCACACCTGCGCTAACCGCGCCGAATGAACAGATACTAACTACATGATTTTACCATGCAGAACAACGAACGCATCATTGGCCGATACGACGGCACCGAACCGGGCCCTTTATTTTTGGTGTTTAGCGGGATGCACGGCAACGAATCAGCCGGAGTGCGCGCGCTGGAAATCCTCTTCGGAATGCTGGAAAACGAACCGTTAGTGAATCCCGGATTCGTTTTTCACGGCGTGTTGATCGGGTTGCGTGGCAATTTGCGTGCCATTCGGGAAGGGAAGCGGTTCATCCAAAAAGACCTCAATCGCCAGTGGACGCCCGGAAATCTTGCGCGCGTTCGCCGGCAATCGGTCGAAACCTTAGATGCGGAAGATCTCGAACTGCGCGAATTGGCAGACCTGATTGATAAAGCCATTGACCGGATCCGCCCTGCCCGGATGGTTTTTCTAGACCTGCATACCACAAGCGCAGCAGGCGGTATTTTCGCCATCGCCACCAAAGACCCGGAAAGTGTTCGCATTGGCATCGCCATGCACGCCCCCGTGATCACCGGTCTGCTTCAGGGCATTTCCGGCACATTGCTGCATTATTTCACTGGCGGAAGCACCGGAATCCCCACCGTTGGAATCGGCTTTGAGGGCGGGCAACACGACGACCCGCTTTCGGTGAACCGCAGCATTGCAGCCACCATCAACTGCATGAGGTCTATCGGCTGCGTGCGGGCGAAAGACGTGGAAAACCGCCACGATGATTTGCTGATCGCGTATTCAAAAGGCCTGCCCAAGGTGGTTGATTTAGTGGAAGTGCACCGGGTGCGCCCCGAAGATCAGTTTCGGATGCTGCCGGGGTTTCACAATTTCCAGGCTGTCAAAAAAGGCCAATTATTGGCGCATGACCGCAACGGCCCCATTCACGCCATTGCCGATGGGCGGTTGCTCATGCCGCTCTACCAGCCCCAGGGCGAAGAAGGCTTTTTTTTGGTGCGGGATTCGGCCCGTGATTCCGCCTGCTGAATGAACAAACTCTTACTTCAACAACCCGCCCGCCAATTGCAGCAGTTCGGTTTCGATATTCTTCAAATTAAACAACGCATTCAGGCGCCCCTGGGTGGCGTTGATGTAGCCCAATTGCACCGTGCGGTAGTCAAAAGAGCTGATTAACCCGCCCCGGAAGCGCTCGCCGGCGATGTCGAGGTTGCGCTGAGCGTTGTCTACCAATTGGTTCGTTAGTTCCAGCAATTGTTTTTGATTGTTGTAGGATGCAATGGTATTGGCCAATTGGGTATTCAGCGTGCGCTTCAGGTTTTCCACTTCCAACTGGGCGATCAGCTCGCCGGTCTTGGCATTTTCGATGTTGCGCTTGCGCACCCCGCCATCGAAAAGGTTGTAAGCCACCGAAAAGTTCAGAAAAAAATTGAGGCTGTTGTTTTTCACGGCGTCTAAGTCAAGTGTATTGGGCTGGCCTAAGGAATCGCGCGAAGACAACGTGGCACTGCCATTGGAAATACTGCTGTTGTAAGCGCCGCCTGTGCGCAGGTTCACCGACGGAAACTTTGCGGATTCCTGAATGCGGGTATTGATGCTGCTGAGGTCGCGGTTGAGGTAGAGGTTTTGCAAACGCTGGTTGTTGGCAAGCATGGCCGTTTGCATGGCTTCCGAATTATAGTCTACGGCTACAAAATCGAGGCGATCCGTCAATTCGTAGCGTTTGTTCAGGTCATCTACACCCAGCGCGAGGTTGAGGTTGCGCAGGGCATTTTCGTAAGCTATGCCTTGCTGTAGGAAAAGCGTAGAGTCGTTGAGGTAGGCATCCTGATTCTGCAATACATCAAACGTGCTGGCCCGCCCAAATTCCTGACGGACGCTTGCATAGTTGACCCGGTCGCGCGACAAGACCAGCGATTGGCGCCGGATTTCTAAGCGTTCCTGCTCGATAAGGGTCGCATAATACGCCAGGATGACCGAGCGGATGGTGTTTTCCACGGCAATGCGCACGTTGCCCTGCCCGATGCGTTCCAATTGTTCCAACTGCTTTTTGGTGAGGTTCACGCGGTTGCCGTTGTAGAGCGTCCAGGTCGCTTCAATGCCAGGAGAAACGCCGGTGTTGAAGGTTGTGATTTCGCGGGTGAAAGAAGCCGGGTTATTCGCGTCGTTGAAGCCGTTGTTCAGCCCTAAGGTCAGGTTGATGTTCGGATAACGGCCCGCAGTGCCCCAGTCGTTGTTATTTTGGGCAATGTCGGCGTTGCGCTGCGCAATTTGCAGGGCATAATTTTGTTGCATAGCCAGATCAATGGATTGCGACAGGCTGAGTGCCTCCTGCGCGGCTGCAACCTGGAAAAAAGAGCCGAAAACAATGGCGCTTAGTAAGATTTTAGCCAGCAAAACGTCCTTCAAATACATAGCGTTTGAGATAAAAGTTATAGAAAAAAACAAGTCCGGTGGCAATCAGTTTCGTCAACGCCTGGTGTTCGTTGAAAAAAGACTGTAAAGATAACCCGTAAATGATCGCTGAGCTGAGCAACAGGCCACCGAGTGAAACCAGCGCCGCGAAAAAGAACGCTTTTTTTACGGAACGCCGAAGCTGGAAGACAAAGCGTTTTTGCAATAAAAAATTAATGATCATGCCTGCTGAATACGCAATGACATTCGACGGAACGGGCGCCAGTACCTTGTTTACCAGTAACATATAGACCGTGTAGTCAACCCCGGTCGCCACAGCGCTTGCAGCGGCGTATTTGGCTTTGGGCATTGCCCAGTTCAACAGCTTGCGCCACCAGGGCGATTTCGTGTCGGTCATGTTAATCATGGTTTCCTCCCTTCGAGGTGTAGACTTCTTCCGCCTCTAAGGCTTTCCGGGCAGGTTCCACCGATTCGTAGCTCGGTTTCGTGCCGTTCCAGAGCCAGGCGGAATAAACCTTGATCCGGTTATTAAAGATCAACAATACCGGCAAAAGTACTAAAACGCAAATTGTTGTAGCGGCTAATCCGAAGGAAACCGAAATGGCCATCGGAATCAGAAACTGGGCTTGCAGGCTCTTTTCCAATAAAATCGGCGATAAGCCGGCAATGGTGGTGACCGAAGTCAACAAGATTGGCCGGAAACGGGTAATCCCCGCTTCGTAAATCGCTTCCATTTGCCCGCGTTTTTCCCGCAAGAGGTCGTTGTAGGTGTCTATAAAAACGATGGCATCGTTGACCAATACCCCTACCAGCGCCACCATGCCTAAAAAAGAAAACATGCTGATCGGCGCGCCCATCAGCCAGTGCCCCCATCCTACGCCAAGCATGGCAAAAGGAATCATCAGGAAAACGATGACCGTTTGGCTGATAGACCGGAACGTCAGGGCAATGATGAAGAAAATAATGGCCATCATGACAGAACCAACCACTTGTATAGACGCTGCACTTTTAGCCTGCTCGCGGTTCTGTCCCTCAAACAAAGGTTGCACCGTAGGGAATCCGGCGAGCACTCTGGGCAATAGCTCCGTTTGCAGGTTTGTCGTGATTTCACTTACCGAGACGTCGTCGCGCGAGACATCGGCTTCTATTTTGACTTCGCGTTTTCCGTCAATGTGGTTGATGCTGATCACCCCGCGCTTGAGTTCAATATTGGCAATTTCAGACAACGGAAACTCCCGCCCGTCGGCAAAACGCACGCGCATGTTGGCCAACTGGGTCACATCCGAGCGGTCCTTTTCGTTGTAACGCACCCAAACGCGCACCTCGTCGCGCCCCCGCTGCAGGCGTTGCACTTCGCTGCCAAAAAAGCCCTGCCGCACTTGACCGACAATATCCTGGAGGTTCAGCCCCAGGTACAGGGCTTTATCTTTCAGGGTTAAATTCACTTCCTGCAAGCCCTCCTGGTTGTTGTCCACCACGTCGCTCAACTCCGCTAATTCCTGCAATTCCAACTTTACTTTTTCTGCCGCAGCGTTTAGTTCTGCGTAGTTGTTGCCAACCAAAGAAATGGAAACCGGTTTGCCAAAAGCAGATTGCGAACCATAGGTCACCAATTCCGCCTCGTCCATCGAACCGGCTTCTTCCCGTATGCTATTGATCACTTCCCGGAGCGAAAGGCTGTCGCGATTTTCACCATCCAGCAGCGCTATATTCAGGTTGCCCTGATAGGAAGTAGGCCCGATATTCCGTTCGATGCGCAGGATGGCCTGTTTTTCATTGTTGTAAAAATGCTGGCTGAGTTGTTTATTTGCCCGCCAGGCCGCCTCTTCTAAATGCGTGAGCATGTCCTGCGTTACGTGCTCGCGTGTTCCCGACGGCATTTGCATCGTAATGGTGATGTCATCGCGTTCGATGATGGGAAAAAAAGTCCCTTTGATGATGCCGCCGCCAATGGCGCCGAACGTAATGACGAGTAAGCCGGTGAGGACTGCAAACGTCAACACTTTATGGTGCATGGAAAATCGCAGTGTCTTGGCATAAATATGATCCCGGAGCCAGTTCATGATGCGGTCGAAGAACAACTGAAAACGCCCTGGTTTTTCGCCCTTAATCAAGGCTTTGGAGTGCGCTACGTGCGACGGCAAAATGAGGATGCCCTCAATGAGCGAAACAACAAGCGAAGCAATAACCACGACGGCCATTTGGGAAAAGAACTCGCCCAATCGCCCTTCGATGAAGAAAAACGCGCCGAACGCCACGACCGTCGTGAGCACAGAAGCTACAACAGCCGGGATGACCTTGAGCGAGCCGTTCAGGGCAGCTTGTATGGGGGGCAGACCTTTTTCGTGATCCTGATAGATGCTTTCCCCGATCACGATGCCATCGTCTACGAGGATCCCGACCACAATGATCATCCCAAAAAGAGAAATTACATTAATGGTAATGTCTACAAAGTAGGCGATGACAAACATCCCGGCGAAAGACACCGGAATGGATATGGCCACCCAAAAAGCCAGTCGCCAGTTGAGAAAAATGGCCAAAGTAAGCAGCACGATGAAAAATCCCTGCAAACCGTTTTTGGTCAGCAGCTCAATGCGCTGGTTCAGTAGCACCGACCCGTCTCGGATGATGGTGGCCTGTACGGCATCGTTTTTTTCGTTGAACTGTTCGATGTATGCTTTCACCTTGTCGGTAATGCCGATCAGGTCTTCTTCCAGGGTATTTTGTACGGTCGCAACCACACTGGGTTTGCTGTTGAGGAAGCTGCGCGCGGGTTCGTCGGCCCATTGGTCGCGAATATCCGCTACCTGGTGCAGGAGTACAACGCCCCCGTTGGGCGTATTTTTGACGACGATATCGCGCAGGCCGTCGGCGTAATAAAACTTATTGCGGGCCCGCACCAATAATTCTTCTTCGGGGCCTTTGATGGAACCGCCGGTGATGTCTAAGTTAGCCGAACGCACCGCCTGGGTGGCTTGCTGGAAAGTCAGGCCGTAAGCCCGCAGGTCGCTTTCGCGAAAAGCGATTTCAATTTCTTCATCCGGAAAACCGCTGATGTTGACTTTGGAAATGCCTTCAATGGCGCGCAATTCGTCTTCCACCTGGCGGCCATACCGCTTCAGCGTTTGCAAATCCACTTCCCCGCTAAGGGCAAAACTGATGGCAAAACCTAAGTTTTCCAATTTGTAAATGACGGCAGGTTCCATACCCACCGGAAAGGAATTGATGCGGTCAACGGCATTTTTTACGTCCTGGAGCACCAAATCCGGATTGTACCCTTTGAATGCCTCTACCGTCACGGTGCCACTGTTTTCCCGCGAGACCGATGTGAAGCGCTCCACACCGGTCAGGCCCTTCAGGTTTTCTTCAATCCGGGCAATGACGCCCTCTTCCACTTCTTCCGGAGAAGCGCCGGGGTAAACGATCTGGATGGAAATGATCCGGCTTTCTACTTCCGGGAAAAATGTGGATTTGATGCTGCCCAATGAAAACCACCCCATGATGAGGATGGCGAACATGAGCAGGTTGGCGGCAACCGGGTATTTTATAAAATAGAGTACGATGCCTCTCATGGGTATAGGTGTTTGTTATGAGCTCACTGATTAGAGGTGACTTCATCCTGCGCGGATGTGGCGTCTTTGATCCGGACCTTCATGCCGTCAAAAATTCCGGCGGGCTTGTTTTTCAGCAGCACAGCGCCGTTTTCAATGCCGCGTATGATGGCAAATTCAGACGTCATTTTCACAAGGGTAACCGGACGCAGGTGGAGTTGTGAATCCCGCACTTCGTACACCGATTCCTGGTTGACCAACAACTCGCGGGGCAATTGCAAGGCGTTTTCGATGCTGCTGGCTTCCACTTCGCCGCGCAGGTACATGCCATCGCGCAGGTTGGCGCCGCTCACGCCGATGAAAACTTTCACCGTTTGGGTGCCCGGATCTACCTGGTCGCCGATGCGCCGCACCGTTCCGCTCCATTGGCCGCCAATGTCGCCGGAAACGAGTTTGACCCGGCTGCCCACCCGAACGTATTGCAAATCCGCTACGGTCACCGTGGCTTCCAACTCGTAGTTGCCCGTGCTCATGAGTTCTCCTAATTTCTGGCCCACGCGCACCACTGCGCCGGGGTAGATGGATACCTGAATGAGCGTGCCGTTGAAGGGCGACCGGATGAGGTATTTGCCGAGGCGTTCTTCTGCGCTTTTGATGGAATAGTAAGCGTTGTGCAGGTTGCGGGAAGCGACGAAATATTTTTCCTGCTGATTCAGGGGTTGCGGAAATGCGGGGACGGGCTTTTCGGGGTTGAACTCGTCGAGGTATAGCTTCCAGTTTTTATAACTTTCAGGGTAGTCAATTTTAAGGTCGGGCATCATTTGGGTGACGGCATTCAGCAGGCTGCTTTTTTGCGCCAGCAGGGTCAGCCGCGCTTCGGTATCGTCAATGCTGCACAAAACGCTGCCTTTCGGAAAATTAGTGCCGACTTTGAAAGGTCGCGCAGTTTCCTTGAGCAGGCCGCCCACTTCAGCGTATAGTTCGATTCTTTCAAAAGCGGTCAATCGGCCCTGAACCTCCAGCGTGGAAGCTATTTTCTGGTTGACGGCGGTCATGACTTCTACTTCCGTTACCCTTTTGGTATCGGTTTTTCGCTCAGGCTCCTGTTTTTGGCTGCCGAGGTAGCGCGAGAGTGCAAAAGATCCGGCTAAAACAAGAATGCCGGCTACAATACTCAGTCTGCGTGCGAGGGTACTCATCTTCAGGTGTTGGTTGTGTTTTAAAGTGACGTGGTCGTTGCGGGAACGGAGTGTATTAGCTTTTGAGTCAGGCGCTTGTACATGCGTTGCAGCACTTTTTTGCAGATGGCGACTTCCTCCGGCGGAATGTTCACCAATACTTCTTCCATGGCGGCAAGCGCGTGGGGCAACATGACGGTTTTGAGTTTCCGGCCTTTGGGCGTGAGGTAAATGAGTTTGTTGCGCCGGTCTGCTTCGTCTGTTTCGCGGGTAACAATGCCTTGTTTTTCCAAGTTTTCTAATGCGCGTGCAATGGTGCCTTTGTCTTTGATGACGGAAGAAACGAGGTCTTGCTGGCGCAGTCCGTCCTCCATCCACAAATCTACCAGAATGCCCATGTGGGTTGAATACAGCCCTTCGACCTCATCGCCGGCGCGTTTTCGGATGTCGCTGCTGAGCAACCGGCCTACGCGGTTGGTTAAAAAAACTAAGGAATCTAATGGGTGGTATGGTTGTTCTGACATGCCGAGGTGGTTGCGTTTGCAACGAAGAACGCATGAATGAGAAAAGAGTTGAATGCTTTCTATAAATCCTTTAGTTGCCGAGCAAACCCATTCACCCCCCCCGCCTTCATCCGCTGCGCCAACTGATCCGCCTTGGCCTTGTCGGAAAACGCGCCAACCACCATTTTGTAAACCGTTTTGCCGCCCAGCTCGTTGATGTTGACGATGATTTTTTCGCCGAAAAGGCGCTGCATTTTTTCAGCCTGCACCAGCACATTGCCGTAGTCGTAGAACGCGCCGACCTGCACGCCCCACCCAATCGGATCCTGTTTTTTGACGCTGAACTCGTACAGGCCCTTGCCGGTTGAAACCGTTGCCGGCACTTCCGCCACCACCGGCGGATTCTTCGCGTCGCGGCGGCGAATGGCTTCTGCCACGGCGCGGTCGGCATTCACGCGGCCATACCCGTAGCGCTGCGAATGCCCGTCTACATATTCCGTCGGGTTCCCGATTTTGTCGGCGGTTTGCTGCAAAATTTCCTTTACTTCTTTGGCTTTCAGGTCGGGATTGGCTGATAAAATAAGCGCGCAAATGCCCGCCACCAAGGGTGTGGAGCTGGAGGTGCCGCCAAAGTGCTTGTAGTACTGGCCCCGTGAGCGACCATCGCGCCAGTATTTGTAATTGCCGGATTCGCCACTCAGGCCCTCGTCCCACCAGGCGCGCGCAGCAGTGATGGGCCAGTCGCCGTTGGAAGGAGCACAGATGGAAATTTCGCGGCCCCGGTTGGAGTAGCCGGCGTAGGTGTCCTGGCTGGTGCTGGCGCCCACTGCAATCACATCAGGGTGCGCAGCGTAAAAATTGACGTAGTCCAAATCGTCGTTGCCGGCAGCGAACAGGATCACGCAGCCTTTTCCGCCCCGGCCTTCCCGTGCGGCGCGGGCAATCGCTTCCGCTTTCAGGGAGCCAAGCTGGTAAGCCTGGTCGGTGCTGCCCCAACTGCAACTGATGATGTCTGCTCCGTTTTTGATGCAGTAGTCGAACATTTCGTCGGTGGTGCGCACACTGAAGGAAGTGCCACTCAGGGGCATAAACTTCGCATTGGGCGCCGCGCCCACAATGCCCGCTCCGTTGGCCGCAGCCAGCGCCACACTCGCGCAGGGGGTGCCGTGGGTGTAGCGCACGTCGCCTTGTTGCACGGCCGTGGATTGGTTCCAGAGGTCGTAGGGCTTGTGGATTTTATTCTTGAGATCGGGGTGTGTGAGGTCGAAACCGTTGTCAATGACCGCGATGACGACATTGGCGCTGCCGGCGTTGCCGAGGCGGTTCCAGGCGTCCACCACTTTAGAATCGGCGCCTTTTTTGAGTTTATAATTGACATCTTTTACGAGGCCGTCGTTTTTCAGGTGCCACTGGTGGGGCAGCAAGTCGTCGAGGGGCGCCGAAAAAGCGTATTCGTCCAACGGCGTATCAAAATCGGGTTCGGCGGATTTTACCAGCGATATTGCCTGCAGGGCCTGCGCCACTTTCAGCGGGTTGGACGATTGCGGCGTCACGCGGGCGATGATCGAGCCGGGTTTGCGGTCCTCTACCAGCAGCAGGTGGAATTCATCCAGCACCATTTGTTGTTCTTCCGGGCCTACGCCGTCCTGAAACACGATATAGATATCGCCGGTGGGCACCATCGGGCGGTTGCTGCCTTCGGGGTAATAAACATGCGTACCGACTTCCACTTCATCGCGTTCGCGCACTTCGTCGAGTTTCTCGTCGTTGGTGCTGTCGCCTTTGTTGAGCGACACAATCTGAAAACCGCCGAGGTTTTGCAGCAATTGCGTTTCGATGTAATCGGGTTGCTCCAGGTCGCGGGAAGCGGTCGTTTTCAGTCCTACCCATTGTTTGCTTTTCCGGAGGGCGATGTCGCCTTTTCCGCTTTTGATGATCAGCTTGCTCATTCTGGTGTCAGATTGTATGGTTGTACCTGTCGGTCTTTGAGAAAACGAAAATTAGGGATTTTTTGGGAATGGCAAAGGATGGGGGGAGAATTTTATGCATATCTTCGCGATGAACTATCGGTTACCCTACCCGGGAAGTCGTCGCATTGTACAAACCGAAGTGATCATGACGGAACAAAAAACAAACAACTCAGACAACAAGCTCGGGTTGCTGAACAGCATCGTCATTGTGTTGTCCATCTACGTGCTTGGCGCCTTGGTCGTGGACACGGCCTACGACCTGCAGCCGGAAACTTCCTCGCTTCTGAATTACATTGACCATTTCATTTGCGCATTCTTTTTTGTTGAATTTTGTATTCGGTTTTCCCGGGCAGAAAGCAAAATGAAATTCATGCGCTGGGGCTGGATTGACCTCGTTTCCTGCATTCCAATGGTAGATTATTTACGGGCAGGCCGCATTTTGCGGCTCATCCGGTTGCTGCGCATCATCCGGGCGTTTCGCTCGATCCACCAGCTCACCAACCACGTTTTTGCAAACAAAGCAGAAGGGGCATTTACATCAGTTTCGGTAATTGCCATTTTGTTGGTCATTTTTTCAGCCATTGCTATCTTGCAGGTGGAAGACGATCCGAACAGCAACATCAAAACCGCAGAAGACGCCATTTGGTGGGCCTACGTGACCATTACCACCGTGGGCTACGGGGATAAATTTCCGGTAACGACGGAAGGGCGGATCATCGCTGCCATTTTGATGACCGCCGGGGTTGGGATGTTTGGAACTTTTACGGCGTTTGTGGCTTCATGGTTTGTGAAGGATAATAAATCAATTGATGAAAAAAAATGAAGTGTAAAATGAAAGAGACCTTCCTAAAAACAGCATTGCTTTTCTGTTTGATGATCACCGCTCATTTATCCCAAGCACAGGAAGAGACCTACACGTACAGTGCAGATTCTGAGCGGCATGAAGGCGTTCCACAAGGTACCGTCACAAAATACACCTGGAAAAGTACCCTCTACGAAGGGAACTTCCGGGAGTATTTTATTTATGTCCCGGCTCAGTACGACCCGGCTAAATCTGCGGCATTGATGGTCTTCCAGGATGGACATGCCTACGTGAAAGAAGACGGAAATTTTCGGGTTCCCATCGTCTTCGACAACCTGATCCACCAGGGGAAAATGCCCGTAACGATAGGCCTGTTCCTGAACCCGGGGCACGACAAGCCTGAATTTCCTGAAAACCCATTCAGAAGCAGCAACCGCAGTTGGGAATACGATGAATTAAGCGATACTTATGCGCGTTTTCTGATAGAGGAAATGATCCCCGAATTGAGCAAAACCTACAACTTAGCCAATGACCCGAAAATGAGGGCCATTTGCGGGCTTTCTTCCGGCGGCATTTGTGCTTTTACAGTTGCCTGGGAAAGGCCCGATTATTTCCACAAAGTATTGAGCCATATCGGCAGTTTTACGGACATCCGCGGCGGGCATGTTTATCCTTCGCTGATCCGAAAATTGGCCAAAAGGGACATTAAAGTGTATTTACAGGATGGTTCGGGCGACCTCGACAACCGGTTTGGCAACTGGTGGCTGGCCAATCAGCAAATGGCTGCTGCGCTTGAATTTCGCAAGTATGAATACCTGTTTGTGAAAGGCGTCGGTGGGCATAATGGGAAGCACGGGGGGGCTGTGTTGCCGGAAGCGTTGGTGTGGCTTTGGGGGGAATGATAATGGCTGTTTGGAGTGCAGGCGGGGTTGGGGTTGAATGTTTTTGGAAAGAAGCGGATGGGAGAGGCGTGAGTGGATGACGGGTGCAAATTATTCCACATCTATATTTTGCAGGATAAAAAACAAGCATTACCTTGTTACTGTTAAAACAAATCCTGATATGATCACCATAGAGAGCAGTGATGCAATGCCCTTGCTTTTTTGTGTTTGCCGCAAGCAGGGGCATTGTGGCTTATGCTGGTGTCCCCGCAATGGTGGGCATTAAAAAACATCAAAAATGAAGATTCTTTATCAAGGAGGATTCAAGCAGAGAAACGATGATATTTACAGGAAAACCGATTTCCTTAAATATATTGATGAATTTGCAAGGCAATTGGTACGCTATAATCATCAGGTTGTTTTAACGGACGATTGGGAATATGACAATTTTCTTCGAAGTATTTAATGTAATTAACCAATTAGAAGTCAAAGGTAAAACGAGTGAAGGGCAGATGGAATCAAAATCTTCAAGTCAAAAAAATACTCAAATAAGAAAACTAATATCAGATGGCCTTTTGGAAAAATCCATAGAATCATTAATGGATTCTTCCAAAAATATTGATGCAGGATTGTCAAACCAGATAATTATACTTGCTGGTCAATATCGAAGCATCAGTAGAAATAAAAATTTAGGACTCGGTGAAAAATCAGAAGAGGAAGCAAGGATTATGCTTGCAGTATTAAATATTCTGGATGAATTGCATTCAAATAACATTTCGTTGGAATAAGCGCGGACTCAGAAAGGCAAGCGGAAGTTCCAAAAGGTACTGTTATAAAATACACCTGGAAAAGCAACCTCGTTGTCTTTTTGCGCAAAGCGACAAAGCATTTCAGGACTATACATTATGCCTAAAAAGGTAAACATACCCTTAGCCCTACTCGCGTTAGGGGGAATCATCAGCCTGTTACTGCACCTGTCCCTGCTAATGGACGATGTCAGGGGTCGCCACTCATGGCGGCAATCACAGACCATGTGGAACATCCGCAATTTTGAACGGCATGATGCCAACATCATGAACCCCCGGCTGAGCTATTTCAATTCAGGCCAGAGTAATATCGTCCGCTACGAGTTTCCAATCATGCAGTGGAGCATCGGGATGGTGCAGAAGGTGCTGGGCGACCACATCGCCGTGGCGCGGTGCTGTGTATTCCTCATGGGATTGTTGGCTGTGTTTGGCTTTTACCGCTTGTTGCTGCTGCTGGATGTCGGGGCGTGGGTGGCTGCTTTGGGCGCCGGGCTGTTTCTGTTTTCGCCGCTGCTACACAGCTATATCGGGAGTCCGCTGCCAGATATACTGGCGTTGGCGGGCTGTGTTTGGTACCTGTATGGCACATTGGCCTACCAGCGCAGGCCCGAGTGGCGCTGGTTGCTGCTGTCGGGTGCAGCGTTGTGGCTGGCTACGGCGGCAAAACTGCCGTTTCTTATGTTTTCGGTAGTGAGCATTTACTTTTTTTTCCAATCCATCATCCAGACGAAACGGCTGTCGAAGCACAACCTGCGCTTAGCGGTGGTGCAGTTGCTGCTGGTTGCGCCAGCCTTGGCGTGGTATGTATGGGTGATCCCCACCTGGGCGGGGAATCCTGTCTTAAAGGGTGTTTTTGCCGCCGATCCAGACTGGGAAGACATCTACAGAATCTTACTTTTTTACCTCGGCACCACGCTGCCCTCGTATGTTTTAAATCCCATCCTGGTGGTACCATTCATCGCGGGGTTCTTTCACCGCCATGGTGGCGTCCGCATCCATACCTGGGTCTATCCGCTGGCTGCGATTACCCTGCTCTACGCCGTCCTGCAATGCACGGCAATCGGCACCTTCCACGATTACTACTTTTTGCCCTTTTTGCCGTGGACCTATGTCATGGTAACCCGGGGAATCCAGGTGATCGGGGCACGTTTGCCTAAGTATGCCGCCTGGGCGGGCGGTATCCTGGCCGTCAGTGTGGTCGTGGTGTCGCACAACCTGGTTGCCAGCAAGTGGCTGCCAGCACACTCGGGCTACAACCCCGACCTGTTTACCTACCAATCGGAACTAAAAGCTGCCGTACCCGACGGCAGCTTATGCGTGATCCTGAATGACCCGTCATACAACCAGTTTTCCTATATGGTGGACAAGATGGGCTACATCTTTCAAGATGACAACCTCCCGGCGCCGTGGATTCGCGAAATGATTGACAACAAGGGCGTAACCTATCTATACTCCGACTCCCGGGCGGTGGATGAACATCCCGATGTACAGCCCCTGCTGGATACCCTGCTGCTGGAGGCGGGTACCATCCGGGTATTCCGCCTGGCAGGCAAGGGCGAGTAGCAAATTTTGTGCGCTGTTGCTGGTTGTAGGTGGTTATGGGAATGCCCGGGACTGGTTCCGGTAATGTTTGGGGTGCAGGCGGGGTTGGGGTTGAATATTTTTGGGAAGAAGCGGACGGGCGGGGAGTGGGCGTGATCGTTTTTACGGCGTTTGTGACTTCGTGGTTTGTGAAGGTTAATAAATCAATTGACAAAAAAAATGAAGCGTAAAATGAAAAAGATTTTCATCAAATCGGCTTTGCTTCCTGCTGGCACGAAGTGTTCGTTATTCATCATGTAATAATAATACACAGCTTTGCTCGCGCGGATTTGCAATCCGTCGCGTCTTGTCTGCCGCTCTCCTGAGCGGCGTATATTTGACCGGTGTAAAATCAAGAACCCAATTGCACTTCTTATAAAACCAGAATCAACCACCCGATGTTTATGTTCATTTAACCAACTTGAATAGTTCCCTAAAGGTCGGCGAGGTCCCAAAGCCTCGTCAACCTTAACACATCACCACCCGCAACATGAAATTACTTTTCCGCTACTTCCTCCCCTACCGTTGGCTCGTTTTATTGGTGCTGCTATTGGCCAGCATCAACATCGGGTTTTCGCTGATTGACCCCATCATTTTCGGTAAGTTAGTCACCTTAGCTTCCAACCACCAGGTGTCGGCTACCCCGCCGGGGGCCTTTGATTGGCAGCGCTTCCTGTTCATCAACGAAAACATCACCGACCAGGCCGGGAAAACCATCTTTATTTACGGCCTCGTGTGGCTGCTCGTCGGTTCCATTTCGGTGGCCATGGTGAGCCGCATTGCTAAGGCATTTCAGGATTATTTCCTCAACCTCATCACCCAGAAATTTGGGGCGAGCATCTTCACCGATGGCTTGCAGCACGCCATGAAACTGCCTTATCAGGAGTTTGAAGACCAGCGCAGCGGCGAAACCCTCGGCATCCTCCAAAAGGTGCGCACCGACACAGAGAAGTTCATTTCCACCTTCATCAATGTGTTGTTCCCTGTCATCGTGGGCATCGTTTTTGTGGCCTTGTATGCATTCAACAAGCACTGGAGCCTGCCGATCATCTACTTCGGCGGCATTTTTCTGCTCACCTGGGTGTCTAACCTGCTGAGTAAAAAAGTGAAGGAAATCCAGAAGGTGATTGTGAAACAGACCACCTCATTAGCCGGCGCCACCACGGAGTCGCTGCGCAACATCGAGCTGATGAAAAGCCTCGGCCTGACCAAGCAGGAGGTCGAGCGTCTCAACAAAAATACCTTCAACATCCTCAAGCTGGAGCTCACCAAAGTGAAGCGCATCCGCAGCATCAGCTTCATCCAGGGCACCTTCGTCAACACCCTGCGGCAGCTCATCCTGTTCATGCTCATGTGGTTAGTGTACAAAGGCCAATTGGCGCCGGGCGAAATCGTGACCATGCAGATTTTTTCGTTTTTCATTTTTGGCCCTTTGCAGGAAATCGGCAACATCATCCTGAGTTACCGGGAAGCCGAAGCTTCGCTCAACAACTTTGAAAACCTGATGAAAAAGCAACCCGAACCCGAGGCCCTCAACCCCAAACCCCTCGGCGACATCGAAACGCTGGAGTTTCGGAACGTGGCTTTCCGCCACCAGACGGCGCAGCAAAACGCCCTCAACGACATCAGTTTTCAGGTGAAAACCGGCGAAACCATCGCCTTCGTCGGCCCCAGTGGCAGCGGCAAAACCACCCTGATGAAGCTCCTCGTGGGCCTCTACCGCCCGCAAAACGGCAGCATCCTCTACAACGGCCTCGACGAGCAATCCATCCACTTCGACGACCTGCGCCGCCAAATCGGTTTCGTCACCCAGGACACCCAGCTTTTCTCCGGCACCATCCGGGAAAACCTGCTTTTCGTGAACCCTGCGGCCACCGAATCTGACCTGCTTGAAGCGCTCACGAAAGCCTCGTGCAATAACCTGCTCGCCCGCGCCGAAAAGGGCCTCGAAACCACCATCGGCGAAGGGGGCCTCAAACTCTCCGGCGGCGAAAAACAGCGCATCTCCATCGCCCGTGCTCTGCTGCGCCGCCCCAAACTCCTCCTCTTCGATGAAGCCACCTCCGCCCTCGACTCCCTCACCGAGGAGGAAATCACCGGCACCATCCGCGACATCAGTTCCGAAGGCCAACAGATTACCCTGCTCATCGCACACCGCCTCAGCACCATCCTGCACGCCGACCGCATCTACGTGCTGGAAAAAGGCGACATCGTGGAAACGGGGTCTCATGATCAACTGCTGGCCGAAAAGGGGCTGTATTATGCGATGTGGCGGCAGCAGATTGGGGAGCGGAAGGAGAAGGTGTTTTCGATGAATTAGTCTACATGCCTTTATTTGGAGTTGTGCTAAAAAATGTCCAAATTTGTATCAACATGTTTTTAAAAGGGAGTCCTGGCGTTGTCCTTCTTTAATTTAGCCATTTACAGTGATAAACCGATCTTGATATGACGACCGTAATAAACGTCAGCCTGAATGACCTGAGCAGTCAGTTTATCAGCGACTTAAAGCAGAAATTCGGACAAACAACCGAAGTTGAAATCCGGCTTCAGGATAAATCTCCTGCTGACGAGTTGTTTTCGGAGGATGATTTTTGGCGCGTCATTGAAAAAATTGACTGGTCAAAAAAAGGTTCGGAAAACAAAATCAGTCCTGCTGTAAAGGTACTGGCCAAAATGCCCGTGGCCAACATTTACCTTTTTGCCGACAGGCTTTCGGCGAAGCTCTACCACTTGGACACAAGGGCTCACGCAACGGCTTATGCGGCCAATGAACCGGACAATTTCATATCTGCGGATGATTTTTTATACGCCCGCTGCGCCGTAGTTGCAGAAGGAAAAGCCTATTATGAAAAGGTACTGAATGACCCGTCTCAAATGCCCGACAATATCGTTTTCGAGCCATTGTTGTACCTGGCTGACGACGCATTTGAAATGAAAATGGGCATCCCCTTCAACTATATGCCGACCTATAATTATGAAACCCAAAGCAATCAAGCAGGCTGGTAACTGGCTTAAAATGTATGGCACATAAGAATTCGGACGACAGCGAAGCACTACATCATCTGTACGAAATAGTTGACAAAGTTGACTATGATACCTTCAAGTATGGGATTAGCTGCGGGCCAATCAGCAGCATTTGAAGCGCCGATGCCCTAAATTCTTCGTCATATTGACGACGGGTTCGCTTTTCTGGTACTGGTTCTTTTCTTTTCATCGCAACACAAAGTTAAGCGTGTTTTGTGTCCGGAAAAATTAGACCATCTCAACGTTATCAAAGGCAAATGAGCAAACACCGGAGGTACATCTTATGGGTTTTCATACTGACTGCATTATTGAGTGTAGCCATTGGTTGCCGGCATGAGTCTCGGGCGAAAAAATTCCGCATTGGCTTCGCTCAATGCTGCGACGACGCCTGGCGCGATGTAATGAACCAGGAAATGTATCGGGAACTGGCCTTCCATCCAGAACTGGAGCTTGAAATGCGGGTGTCGGACAACAACAGCGAAAAGCAGGTGGCACAGATCCGGGAAATGCTGAAAATTGGCATAGACCTCCTCATTGTTTCCCCCAACGAGTCCAGACCCCTCACCGCCATCGTTGAAGAGGTTTACAAATCAGGTATCCCGGTCATCCTACTCGATCGGAAGACGGACTCGGAACAGTACACCGCCTACCTTGGCGCCGACAATTATGAGGTGGGCGAAACAGCCGCGAAGTACATAATCAGCCAATTCAAGGGGCAAGGCAAAGTTATCGAGCTACAACTTGGCCTGACCATATCGCCAGCTGCCGAGCGACACCGGGGTTTCCGGGCTGGAATAGCGAGCGCGCCGGGCCTGGAGGTGGTTGATGTTTTGGAAAACACAACGCTTAACATGGCCGACCTGAGTAATAAATTTCCAGACATGCTTCGCAATCATCCGGAAGTTAACATCATTTTCGGGCACACGGACCTGCTTGCTGAAACGGCCTACAAAATAGCACAGGAACAGGGCCGGGCCGGAGATCTCTTTTTTATAGGCATTGACGGAATTCCCGGCACAGGGCAAGGCATCCAAGCGGTGGAAGACGGCATTCTCGATGCTTCCATGCTCTATCCGACTGGCGGCAGCGATGCCATTCAGCTGGCTCTGGGGATTCTCAACAACCTGCCTTATGAAAAAAAGAATAACCTGCAAACAATCGTCATCAACAGCGTAAATGCCCGCATCCTGCACAACCAGATGAAAAAAGTCAACAGCCTTCAGCAGAGCATAGACGAGCAGATGCAAGGGCTGGAATCACTCAAGAGCATTTACCAAAACCAGCGGATTTACATTGCTGTTTTGCTATCGAGCCTGTTGCTGACATTGGTATTGGGGGTATTTTTGTGGAAATCCCTGCGAACGAAACAAGCAGCCAACCTCAGCCTTGAACGCAAGAACGAGGAAATTCTGGAACACGAGCGCCAGCTTGTGGAAATGTCAGATGAAGTGCGTCTGGCCACACAGGCAAAAGTTGATTTTTTTACCAATGTCAGCCATGAGTTTCGAACGCCGCTGACGTTGATCCTGGGTTTTGCCGAAGACCTGCTGCCTTCGCCCAAATTGAGTGAAGACATGCAGCAGAGCATCGGCCACATCCGCCAAAATGCCTTTCGGTTGCTTCGGTTGGTCAACCAGTTGATGGATTTCAGGAAAACGGAAAGCGGGCAGATGAAACTCAAGGCAAGCGAAAACGACCTCGTCCTGTTTGTCAAAAACATCATGGAAACTTACAGCAAAACGGCCCGGAAACGAGAAATTGATTTTCAATTACTTACCCGGCATGAGCAGTTGACGGTCTGGTTTGACGTCAACACGATAGACAAAGTCCTGTTCAACCTGTTTTCCAATGCGTTCAAATATACTCCCGATGGCGGAAAAATCCATTTAGCTATTTCTGTTGATAATTTTGAGAACACCGTAAAGCTCTCAGTAGAAGACAATGGCAAAGGCATGAGGGAGGAGGAAGTAGCTCATATTTTTGATCCGTTTTTTCAGGGAGAAGAACGCCAGCTCGCTGGAACGGGATTGGGCCTTTCGCTTTCAAAGTTGCTGGTAGAACTGCACAGTGGAAGCCTTGCGGTCAAAAGCTCAAAAAACAAAGGCAGTCGGTTTACAGTAACCCTACCCCTGGGCAGAGCACACTTACAGGAAGAACAATTGGCAGCAGTCGGCGCACAGCATTCCAATAATCAGGAATTTTTATTCATCCCGGAAACGGTCGGAGCGGAGACACCAGAAGCAGTGGAAAGCGCAACGGGGGCCTGGCAAATTTTGATTATTGAGGATAATGAAGACCTGCAGTTTTTCCTAAAAAAGAAACTCAGTCCGGCGTACCGGATCATCCAGGAAAGTGAGGGCAATAAAGGGCTCCAGCAAGCTTTTGATCTCACCCCCGATCTCATCATTTGCGACATCATGTTGCCCGGTATGAATGGCCTGGAAATCATCCGGATATTGAAGGCTGACCTTCGTACTTCACACATTCCAGTCGTCCTGCTCTCTGCACGAAGCACCATGGAACAACAAATCGAAGGGACCCAGACCGGGGCTGACGCCTACATCACCAAACCGTTCAATATCCACTTTTTGCAGGCAAACATTCGGTCGCTGCTGCTCAATCGCCAGGTGCTGAAGGAAAGTTACGGCAGAAATATGGTCGTTTTTTCCACAAAGCAGCCTGAGTTGTCCGAAAACGCCAATCCGCTCGACCATGATTTTCTTAAAAAATTCGTGGACTACATCGAGCAGCATCATACCCAGCAGGATTTTCAGGTTTCCGACTTGTGCCGGGAATTCGGCTTGTCAAGGTCGCAGTTATACCGCAAAGTGATGGCGCTGTTTGGCGAAAGTATCAGCGACTACATTCAGAACTTACGCCTGAAAAAAGCGGAAGCATTGTTGCTTGGGAGCAGGTTGTCGGTAACAGAAATTGCTTATCGCGTAGGCTATTCGGCGCCGGATTATTTTTCAACGGTATTCCGGTCGAAATATGGCGTTACCCCATCCGGATTCAGGAAACAGACTGAAGAATGACGGGTGGCGTATCTTTTGGAGTAGTTGGCAGGAGTGGAGTGCTTCTCATCGAAAGAAGGATCACTCCGAACCTGTTAATAGATGCAGTGGATGAAGTTTGACATCAAACAATAATTATGTTTTTTCCAAAATTGGGCAAATATAATAGAATGGAAACCGTCAACTCCGAAAGAAGATGCAACAATCTCCAATGTGCATGCAACAATCTTTAAGAACCTCACCTTTTTTACTATCCGAAAAAAAGAATACAAATCTCATTATCAATAGCTTATGCTATAAATTTTCCGTGCGACAAATTTAAAGGAAGTTTGGCATAATCATTAAGTCTATCTCTTTTGCGTCCAAATAGATTTGCGGTACAAAAAATGGGATACATGAACCATCGCAAAATCTTCTTTTGGTCTATCACAGTTGCCTTAGCAGGTTTTCTGTTTGGGTTTGATACGGTCGTCATTTCAGGCGCTGATTTGTCCCTTCAGGCTTTATGGCCGCGCGGGGAAGTTTTTCACGGCTTTGTGGTCATGGCCTCGGCTCTTTGGGGTACGGTGATCGGTGCTATCTTCGGCGGCCTTCCTACGGATGCCTGGGGGCGTAAAAAGACGTTGATCTGGATCGGGGTATTCTATTTTTTGTCGGCGGTAGGTTCGGCTTTAGCCACCGACCCCTGGATGTTTGCGTTTTTCCGGTTTCTGGGTGGCCTTGCCATTGGCGCATCAACAATAGCTGCCCCCGCTTATATTTCGGAGATTGCTCCGGCTGATAACCGGGGGAAACTGGTAGCCCTCTATCAGTTCAACATTGTTTTTGGCATCCTCATCGCTTTTCTTTCCAACTACTTACTCAGCGGCATTGGCGAAAACGCGTGGCGCTGGATGATTGGCGTGCAGGCTTTTCCGGCCTTTATTTACATGATTATGGTATTGGCGGTACCAGAAAGCCCGCGTTGGTTGCTCGTGAAGAAAAATGATAAACAAGGAGCAGCGAACACACTACAACTGATTGACCCGGGCATGGACGTGGAAGAAGAAATGCAGCGCATCCTGTCTGACCACGAGCAGGCGGGCAAACACGAAACGATTTTTATTTCCAAATACAGGTTTCCGTTGATACTGGCGTTCCTGATTGCTTTTTTTAACCAGTTTTCAGGCATCAATGCCTTTTTATACTACGCACCGCGGATTTTCAAAATAGCCGGTTTGGAAGAAAGTGCCGCTTTGCTGAGCAGCGTAGGTATAGGAATCACGAACCTGATTTTTACCCTTATTGGCATGGCGTTGATAGACCGCCTTGGGCGCCGGAAGCTCATGTACATTGGCTCGGTAGGGTACATCATTTCGCTTTCGCTGGTTGCCATCTCCTTTATGATGGGGTGGAAAGGCATGGCTGTTCCTACTTTTCTGTTCCTGTTCATTGCCGCCCACGCCATCGGGCAGGGGGCCGTTATCTGGGTGTTCATTTCCGAAATTTTCCCAAATCACCTGCGGGCAAGCGGGCAGGCATTTGGCAGCTCGGTGCATTGGGTGCTGGCAGCCATTGTGCCCTCTTTGATGCCGATCCTGATTACCAAAATCGGCCCCGCATCGGTCTTCTTCATTTTCGCTTTCATGATGGTGTTACAACTACTTTTTGTCTGGCGAATGATGCCGGAAACAAAAGGCATTTCCCTGGAAGATCTTGAAAAACATCTGGCAGAAAGTAGCTAAAACCACCTTTGGTAACGGTTTCAATTGTCCATAATCAAAAAAGATTTCATACCATACTCTGTTCGCATAAAGGAGCTTCGGAAGCTCATGTTTCCGGAACTCCATTTTAACCAACACAACATGCGCAACCCTGTCATCATCTGCTTTGGAGAAGTCCTCTGG
>Ga0209573_1001225_pt1 | contig 41808 bp, 42 predicted proteins | sample TNRBio252014_DNA_FD_185870 | JGI IMG/M metagenome (GOLD analysis project Ga0209573, IMG submission 185870) | Wastewater treatment Type I Accumulibacter community from EBPR Bioreactor in Madison, WI, USA - TNR Reactor_6/25/2014_ DNA (SPAdes)... | ecosystem: Engineered > Bioreactor > EBPR >...
TCATCATAAAGGGCGCGCAGAACAAGATATTTGCGATGCTGCGTCTTGATCGCTTGCATGTCAAAAACAGGCATATTTTTCAGCATCCGGTCAGATACTCTTCGCTAAATTCCGCCAAACTGATTGCCAGCGATTTTCAATCCCTATCACGGAATTGGGGAAGGCAGGGGTCTGTCTATTCGCTGCCCTGTTCGACAACCGGAGCTTTGAGCGAGGCTCTCTGCGCATCCAGCTGGCCCATGGCTTCGGCACGCGCTTTGTTGGACGCCTTGATCGCCTCGAGGTCGATGGATTTCGTGGCCAGCGCATATTTGACCAGCGAGTCATCAAGGCCGATCAGTTCCCAAACCGAGAGGCCTAATCCCTTGGCGATCATCTCAAGGGTATCAAGGGTCGGATTTCCGTCGCCACGGAGCAGGATATAATAGGTGCCGGTCGAGATACCCGCCTTCGTGAGGAAGGAGGCGAGATCGCCGTGCTCCCGCGCGAGCTGTTCCATGCGGATTGCGAGCAGGGCAGCGAGGGTTTTGTCGACCGTTCTGGTTCTCCCGGGTTTGGGGGCCATCAAGTGTCATCCGTTCAACTATGCATTTTGCACAGAGAATGACACCGGGTGCCCATTCCTACAAGACGAGATTGATCTGATATATTGTTCTCTGGATCGCCGGATTTTTGGAACGATCCCCTCATGAGGCATCAATCACTGCCATCTCCGGCATACATGAGGGCATTCGTCAGCTCCGACTGCACATCAGGGTCGATCGAGCCACCCGACACACCGTGATGAACGACTGCCCAATAGAACACTTCTTCGCTGTCCTGGTTGTGAACGGCGGTCGCGAGATGCCGCGCGATGAGCACCCGGACATTCTCGGTGTCGGGCGCATCCTTCAGAAGCGCGATGATCGCCGAGATCGGGCTGCGGGGCGTCTTTTCAGGGGAAAATGTCTTGTCGAGCATCAGCAGAACTATCCATTAAAAGTGAGGAAGGCGCTGTCTCGCTGAGTCGTTGCTGCAGTGCAATATCTGATATATTGTATTTATTGACTATGCTTAACGCACGGATCAAAGCCTTTGGCGGTGCTAACGGTCATCCAGAAATCACTGCATGCGATAGGCCCATAGACCGGCCCTGTTGCGCTTAGCAACTGCTTCTGCCACGGCATAATCCCTATGGATAGGCTGCCCCGACCCGTCCCTTGCGGCAAATCCGAACCCGCTGGAAATCAGTGCGGTCCCAAGGTCGAGGCGCGATCCTTTCCCCGCACCTTTGTCGGGCAGGGCGAGACAGACGACATGGGAGATCGCGGCTTTCTCATCCCGCGCGACCTCGGTGCAGACCGGGCTGAGATCGCGGATCAGCGAGACCAGCATGGCAAGGCTCGCTTCCCCGCAATCGTGCTGGATGCCAGAGGCGTTGATGAAGGTGCGGCCGCGTTCGCAGGAGCGGAGACCGTAGAGCCTGAACCGTTTACTACCGGTCACCCAGCTATCGCCACTCGTAAATGTCGTTCCCGGCGCGATCGGCGCCCACATCCGTTGCTGCGCCGGAACCGAGTTAGCGGTGAGAAGCACGAAAATGACACCAACCCATCGAAATCCAGCCCTCACGGCCTCAATAACCCTGCAACGAGAAATAAAACCGGCTTGTCACCCCACCCGTCGTGATGTCCACGAAATGTGGCTCCGTGCGTGCTATCCGCGGTGTCGGCTGATAACTCGGATCGCATCCGGCTTGATCGTTCGTCGTGGAACACATCCGGGCGAAGCGCTCCGGGTCGACGCAATAGGCGCCATTGGGGTCGGGCTGAAGGCTGGACGCATTATCGTTCTGAACCATGCCATAGGCGACCTGCCCGGCGGGGCAGGGCTGATAGGGTTCGTGGCCAAGGCCACTGGCATTGCCTTCAGGGCAGGTCGGCCATCCGCCGCCGCGCCGGAGAATCGAAAAAAGCTGGGTCATCACGGGCACGCAATAGGGGATCCCGCGCCAGGAGGGATTGGTCGCAGCGGCGCAGAGCAGCACCTTGCAGCCGAACGAGGCGTCCTGCGCGCGGGCCGGAGGAAATGTGCTCGCAGTCACCAGCGTGAGAGCAAGAGTAGCGGTTCTGAACTTAACCATGGCAGGGGTTTCCGGAGGGGGAGGAGAGAAACGCCTCTTCCCTGATTGACTTTAATATATTGTTTAATGCATAGCGCCTTTGTCAGCGACGCCGCAAGCATTCCGGAGGGCGTCGTGATTCGTTTTGCAATTTTTGGCCTGGCACTCGCCACGCTTTGGAATGGACCCGTCATGGCGCAGGACAAGAACCGATGGGAGGGAACGGGTTTCGTGAAAAGCGAAGCGCGGCTGCCCCGATCCACCATGCGTTCCGATGTTCCAGTTGCAACAGCCTTCGTCGCCGCGGATGGCAAGGTGCAGGTCTTTCCAGCCGACCGGCTGGATGACGTCACGGGATCAATCCCCGCCACCCCGTCGCGCCGCTGCAATGCATTGAACGACCTCAGACCCGCAGAGTTACAACGACTTGGCGAGAGCATCGCGCGGGATGAAGGCGTTCCGACCGATCTCGTCACCGCCATCCTCAGGATCGAGACCAGAAACGGCGCTGCCGGGGTCTCCAGCACTTTGGATGCCGCTCGCCTCACCTCCGCTTCCCGCACAGGGAATGAGGATTGCCTCCCCGCTGTGACCCTGCGTACCGGCATCCGCCGCCTGAAGGATCTTGCCACCCGCTATCCTGAGCGCATGCATCTCCTTAGCGCGTATCACGCAGGCGAAGACACGCTTTTAGCATCACGCGGTGTTCCGACCTCGCCCGAGACCCTGCGTTTCGTCGCCGAGGTGATGAATGACCTCGCGGGCGGCTTTGTCCCGCGAGAGGAGCGCCGTCCTTCGGTTCCGGCACGACGCGTGGCCGGCGTCAGTTCCGATCCTGCGCCTGTTCCGCGTTTCCCTCCCTCCCGCGCCGCCGGCGATCCCCGCTGGGCCTCGGGCTTTGTTCTCAACATCGAGTAGCATTCCATGACATCCATGTTCCCGGCGCCGCGATCCGGCGCGATCACCCGGTTCGCTCTTGCAGGCCTCACGCTGGCGCTGTTGATGGGCGAGGCCTTCGCGCAATCCAGCGGCACACTCGCGCCGGTTCAGTCCACCCTGACCACGCTCGTTACCGCGCTGACCGGCCCGATCGCGACCTCGCTCGCCATTCTCGCGGTCATCGCCTGCGGGTTCCTGGCATGGAGCGGGCGCCTGACCTGGGGCATCGCCGGCTCGGTCATCTTCGGCATCGTCCTCGTCTTCGGCTCGGCCCAGATCGTCCAGTTCTTCCAGTCCGCTGTCGGCAAATGAGCGAGACCCTCGAGCAACCCCTGATCGTGCCGCTGGTGCGTGCGCTCACGCGTGCACCGACGCTCATGGGCGTTCCCTATATGTATTTCATGTTCAACGGGGTCGTGACCTCGGTGATTTTCCTCGCAAGCCACAACCTTGCCATGCTGCTCACCGCGATCCCCCTCCACCTCTTCGGCTTCGTCATGACCCTGAGGGATGAGCGGATCTTCGAGATCCTGTTCATCTCGGCGTCGCAATGCCCGCCGCGTTCCCGCGCCTTCTGGGGCGCGGACAGCTACGGGGTCTGAGCATGCGGCGCAAAAGGGACTCCCGGTTTTGCTGTTACGCATGCGAACGGCGTGAGGACTGATCATGGTCTCGCGCGCGCTTCTCGACGAGATGACCTTCGGCGCTGTCGCGCGCCGCGAGCGGCCCGTGTCCTCGCATATCCCCTATACGCGCCATGTCGACGACATCACGGTTCGGACCGCCAACGGGCTCCTCATCTCGACCCTGAAGCTTGAGGGCTACTGTTTTGAGACCGCCGATATGTCCGAGATCAACGCAAGGATGATGGCGCGCAACGATCTCGTCCGGATGCTCGGCAATTCCCGCTTCGCGCTCTATCAGCATGTGATCCGGCGCGAGGTCTCGCCAACCATTCCCTCATCCTTCGACAATCCGTTCTGCGCCGAACTCGACCAGCGCTATCAAGCCGCCCTCGGCAAACGACGGATGTTCGTCAACGACATCTATCTCTCGATCATCCGCCGCCCCTTGCAGGGTCAGGCCGGGACCTTCGAGACCCTGATGCAGAAGCTGATGGGCAAGACCACGGAGACGGGAGAAAAGGCTGAGGAAGCCGAAGCCCTCAATGAACTCCGGGATGTCGTCACCGCGATCCGCGAGAACCTCGGGGCGTATGGCGCACGCTCGCTCACTGTCACCGACCGCTCCGGTGTCTGGCATTCAGAACCCCTCGAGTTCCTGACCCAGATCGTCAATGGCGCCGTGCCGCGGCCGATGCACCTGCCACGGATGCCGCTCAACGAAGCCATGGCGTCAAAGCGCCTGTTCTTCGGCAAGAACACGATTGAGATCCGGGGTGCATCCGACTCTGACACCCGCTTTGGCGCGATGCTTTCCATCCGGGAATACCCCGCACTCACCGGCCCGGGCTCGCTCGATCTTCTCTTGCGCGTTCCGCACGAGTTCATCCTGACCCAGAGCTTCGCGATCATCGATCGCCCGGAAGCTGCGTCCCGCATCGATAGGGTCGCGCGGCAGGTCGACATGTCGGATGAGGCAGACTCGATTGTCGCCGAACACCTCAATGTCGCGCGGGACGAGCTGCTGGCGTCAGAAGCCATCTACGGCGAGCATCACTTCACCCTGATGTGCCTTGGAAAGACGATCGCCGAGGTCACAGCAGCGATCACCGCGACGGGATCAGCCCTCACGGATCGCAGCGTGATCTGGGTCCGCGAAGACCTCAACGCCGAACCCGCGTTCTGGGCGCAGCTTCCGGGGAACTTTCCCTATATCGCCAGGAAGGCCACGATCTCCTCCAAGAACTTCGCGGGGTTCGCTTCCCTCCACAATTACCCCTCGGGATCGGCTGCTGGCAATCACTGGGGTCCGGCGCTCTCGATCTTCGAGACGACGTCGCAGACAGCTTATTTCTTCAACACCCATATCCGTGATCTCGGCAATTTCACCGTCGTCGGCCCTTCGGGATCGGGCAAGACGGTGTTTCTGTCGTTTCTGTCGGCCCAGGCGCAGAGGATCATGCCGCGCCCCAAACTCCTCTTCGTCGACAAGGACCGGGGCGCGGAGATCTTTATCCGCGCCATTGGCGGCCAATATGAAGTTCTCTCCCCCGGAGAACCCACGGGGTTTAACCCGCTGTTCCTGCCGAACACCGGTGAATCACGAGCGTTCCTCTTCCAGCTCTTCGCGTATCTGCTGCGCCGGACCGACGGCACGGAAATGCCGGCCTCCGAAGAACAGGTGATCCGCAATGCGATCGCCGCCGTGCTGACCGGGCCGCCGGAGGGGCGGAACCTCCCGGCTTTCGCGACCCTCCTGCGCGGTCGCATCCGCGCCGGCGAGGGCGATCTTCTCGCACGCCTCGAGACCTGGATCCGGCAGGATCAGCGCGGGTGGCTCTTCAACAACCCCACCGATACCTTTTCGCTCTCCTCAATCTACGGGTTCGACATGACCCGGGTGCTCGAGGACCCGGTCATCCGTACCGCCGCGCTGATGTATATCTTCCACCGGACCGATGAGCTTCTGGCTGGCGATCCCGTCATGATCTTCCTCGACGAGGGCTGGCGGCTTCTCGACGATGAGGTCTTCGCCGGGTTCATCAAGGACAAACTCAAGACGATCAGAAAGCAGAACGGCATCATCGGCTTCGGCACGCAATCGGCGGCCGATATCGTTCGGTCCAAATCCGCCAACACGCTGATCGAACAGACCGCGACCAACATCTTCTTTCCCAACCCCAAGGCGGATGACGAGAGCTACCGCAAGGCCTTTCGTCTCTCAGCACGCGAAGTCGACTGGATCCGCACCTCCGTGCCGGAGCAGCGCTCCTTCCTGATCAAGCACGGTCAGGACAGCGTCATCGCCAAACTGAATCTTGCCGGCATGCCCGATCTCATCAAGGTCCTCTCTGGGCGGACCGAGACCGTGGCGGAACTTGAACTCCTGATCGACACCGTCGGCCCTGACCCCAAGGACTGGCTGCCGATCTTCAGGGGGACGGCGCCATGACGCTCCTACGTTCGCTTCTCCTTCTCCTGTCCTTTGCCGCCTGCGGATCGGCCCATGCCGCCGTGCCGGTCAATGATGCGGCGCAGCTCGAGCGCAGGGCCGAGACCAGCAGCAAGACGCTCGAACTCAAATCAGTCCTGACCGAACAGAAGCAGAAGCGCGCCGGCGTCAAATGCGCTGTGACCACAGGCAAGAAGGGATCTGTCCAGAACCCTGCGACCCAGCCCAATGCCGCGACGGGCGCGAATGCCGTCCGTCGCTATGGCCCTGATCTTCCGGCGAACCCTGACACAGGGGCGACCGGCGGCACGCTCAATGAACAGACCCTCGGCGCAACAGCGGGCAAGACGGTCGCCGGTGTCGATGCGTCGCAGGGCGGGGTGGCGGCCACGGGGGATGCCTATCGCGCCCGCTCCGGCGAGACCGGCCGCGCCGGAACCGTGATGCAGGCCTTTGATGAGAACTCGTCGATCCGCGTCCAGAACGGCATGACCTGGAATCAGGCGATGAACGCCGCCAATCTCTGGGTTCAGGCACTGAATGCCCTCAACCTGAGCGCCCAATCCGATATGAGCCAGGGGGCAGGGGCGGTGAACCCGCTGACGCCTCCTGTCGTGCCGCAGGTCTGCCCCCAGGGCTTTGCCGGAACCGGAACATCAGCCGATCCCTGCCGGCCCCCGGGCTGCGCCTCGGTCACGCAAAGCAACACCTGCGTCCTCCGCCGCTTCATCGACGCCAATGGCAATGTCCTGACCTATCTTGAGCGCGTGCAGGAGGTCTTTGCCCTGCAATCCGGGGCGGGGCAGACAGCGACGGGATCGATTGGCACGGGATCGATTGGCGGATCGGAACTCGACGCCCTGACCGCTGCGTCCCGTGCAGCGCAGTCACAAACCCGCTGAAGGAGACCCATCCATGAAACCTCTCGTTCTCGGCATGTCGCTATTTGTTTTCTCCGCCGCACCGGCTTTGGCACAGGTCCCGGTCAATGACGCCGCGAACCTCGCCAAAGCGCAGGAGATCGCGACGAACACGCAACAGATTCTTGCGGCTGACCGCGACATCCTGACCAACACCAAAAAGACGCTTGAAGCGATCACCGGCGATCGCTCGTCGCAGGCGCAGGGGTCACTGGCCCAGATGGCACTGGGTGGCGGCTTTTCCATGGGGAGTGCCCCCAACCTCGGCTCCGTCATTTCCGGGGGCGCGCTCTCCTTCACCGGCATGGGCACGGGGTCGCAAGGGATCGTCTCGAACCTCATCAACGGATTGCAGCTCGTGCGCTCCATCACCGGGCTGATCAACGGATCAAGCCGCCCGACCGATCAGGCCTATCAGAACTCGGTGAATGTCGCGGCGACCCTGACAGGCCTTGTGAACTCGACCCAGGGCGCGGTTCAGTCCCGTTCCTCGGCATTCATGTCTGGTGGCCAGCAGATCGGATCCTCGCCTGATCTCAAGGGATCGGTCGACCAGAACTCTCAAATCCAGATCCAGACGGGACAGACCATCAACGAACTCACGGGCGTCGTGAACAACGCTGTCACCGCCGCCAATCAGGCCAATCTCGACCGGATCGCCGCGGCCTCGGCGGCCTCCAGCGCCATGACCTACAGGCCTTACGGACAATGACGATGCGCCCGAAATATCCGCTGGTGGTGCTCGTCATAGCGCTCGGTCTTTCCGCCTGCTCGCATAAGCCGCTCAAAGCGCCCTGCGATCTTAATGAGGGCAAGCCTGCGGCAATGATCGATCATGTCCTCGCCGCCTTCCTGTCGGAACGCCTCGTCGCCCTGATGATGGATGTCGGTCCCTGCGGCCCCTTGCGCCGTCTGGGTAGGGACTGATCCATGGCGCTCGTCACCGATCTCCTTGGTAACGTAGACAGGGCAGGGACGACCTATGTCGCTCAGGCCTATCAGGCGCTGGCGCAATCCCTCAATGACGGCGGCGCGACCTCCGTCGGCACGCTACTCCTGACGCTCTATGTTGTGGTGTGGGGCATCGGCATCTGGCAGGGCACGGCCACTGGCGGGCCCTCAGACCATGCCTTCCGGCTCTTCAGGGCCTTCCTGATCTACACACTAGCCACAGAATGGGGCACGTTCCAGTCCCTCGTCTATACCGCGATGAACGAGGGGCCTGTTGCGATCGGCAATTCCCTGCTCAATGCCGTACGCAGCGCCAACAACACCGGCCTTTCGGTCAACCTCACCTCCGTCAACGCGGTCCAGACGGCCCTCCAGAACCTCTGGGACACAACGGGCAATGCGGTCTCGGCCTTTGTCCGGAACGCTGGCATTACCAATCCCGGCCCCTACTTCATAGCCGGCATTCTCCTTATCGCCATGGCCATCCTTGTGGGGTTCGCGCTCTTCCTGATCATCCTCTCAAAAGTGTTCATGTGGCTACTGCTTGGATTGGCGCCGGTCTTTATCCTGCTCCTCCTGTTCGGCGTGTCGTCGCGGTATTTTTCGGGGTGGCTCTCGACCCTGGTGCAGTATTTTCTGGTGCAGGTCCTGGTCTACGCCTTCATCGCCTTCTATGTCGGCCTGACGCAGCAGTTCTTCGACCGGCTCAACACGGCGAATAACGGCTTCACCACGACCTTCGCCGATATCGCTCCGGTCATCCTGATCGCGATCATCGGAACGCTGCTCTTGCATCAGCTCAACTCCGTCGCCGCCTCAATCGCCGGCGGCATCCCCATGGGTTCGCCACGGCTCGGCGATATGCTCTCCTCCGCCCGGATTCCGGGAACGCGAATGCTCTCGATCGGTGAGAGGCGTGCAGTCAGTCGCATGAACCGGATGTCGGCGGCCCGCGAAAACCTCGCGCTCGCCGGACCCACGCCAACGAATACGCGTCAGAGTTCCGAACATTCCCGCCTTGCCAATCAGCTGCGACAGCAGAGCTGATCCCACCTTTTGAGCCCAACAGACATGTCGATTGCCACAACGGTGGACACCCCGCCGACCAAACCCGATTCCCGATACTTCACCGAAGGGCAGAGCTGGGAAGCCGACATCGCAAGGCGCAACCGGAACTCCCGGGCCATCGCCTGGATTATCGCCACCGTCATGACCGTGATCGCTGTTCTGGCTCTCGCGACCCTTGCCATGCTCGTCCCCCTCAAATCCTACGAGCCCTATATGGTCGTCGTCGACAAAACGACAGGGTTTGTCGAGGTCAAACGCCCGATGGCAGAGGGTGTGCTGACGCAGGATGAGGCCGTGACGACCTTCAATGTCGTGCGCTACGTCAAGGCGCGCGAGACCTATGATCCCAAGGCGCTGAAGGACAATTTTGACGTCGCGCAGCTCCTTGCGACAGGCGACGCCACGCGCGAACTCACCGAGATCTATTCCCCGGCGAACCCGAAGAACCCGATCAAGGTTCTGGGGATGAACACGGTCGTCGCGACCACCATCAAATCCGTGACCTTCCCGAACAACCGCACCGCCCTCGTGCGCTTCTCGACGGAAGAAAAGAGCCAGACCAATGTGGTGACGCGCCACTGGGTCTCGCTCATCCGCTTTCGCTACACCTCGACCCCGATGCGGAACGAATACCGCTTTGAAAACCCTCTGGGGTTCCAAGTCACGGAATATCGCCGGGATCAGGAGACTGTCCCGACGCCCGCGCAGGGGAAGCCGTGATGCGCGCGCTCCTGATTGTTCTGTCTCTTCTCACGTCGTCCCTCCCGGTCTCACCCGCAGGGGCGGAATCCGCGCCTAGGGCAGGGCACCTCGATCCCAGGGTGCGCGACGTCGTCTACCACAAGGACAATGTTGTTGCTGTCGATGGCAGCTACGGCGTCTCGACCATGATCATCCTTGGCGAGGACGAAAAGATCGAGACGCTTGCCCTTGGCGATTCCGTGGCGTGGAAGGTCGAACCCAACCGCCGGGGCAACATCATCTTTCTGAAACCCGTGGAGAAGGACGCCTTCTCCAACCTCAATGTCGTGACGAACAAGCGGCTCTACGCCTTCGTCTTGCGCTCGGGCTTCCGGAGCCCGAGAGCGCAGATCTTCAAGATCCGCTTCCGCTACCCCGAGGATGATGTCGATGCGCGATTGATGTCCCAGGCTCGAGAACGCGCCCAATATCCCAATGCCCGTGGTTTCAATCTGGCCAACGGCAATCGCGACTATGCCGTGAAGGGGTCCGATCAGGTCAAACCCCTCGAAGTCTTCGATGATGGCGTCAAGACCTGGTTCCGGTTTTCTGAGACAGGCGAGACGCCCGCCCTCTTCATTGTCGATAAGGACCGGAACGAAAGCCTCGTCAATTTCCGGCGCGAAGGGCCGTTCCTCGTGGTCGATAAGGTCGCGGCGCAATGGACGCTCCGGAACGGAGAGGAGGCGACCTGCCTCTTCAATCTCCGGATCACCGGCGATGATGGTTCGACCGTTCCCGTGGCCGCGCCCCAGCGCATCGGTTTTGATCAGACCAAATCCTGATCCCGGACACTCCAAGGATACAAACACATGCCGGGACCTCAGGACTATCGCAATCTCGAACTCGAGCACTCAGCGGCAACCGCTGTCGCCCGGCCCGATACGACCTTCGGGCGGGTCATGCGCTTTGGCGTGCCCCTTGGCGCCGTCGGCGTCGCGGGCTGGATCATCTATGCCGGCCTTGCCAAACCTTCAGGGCCGATGACGGGGCCGGATAAAGAAGAGTTCCGCACGACACAGTTCCCGGCGCCGGACCTCGAGTTCCCGCGGGCGCAGGTCGATCCCGGCCGCATCGTCATTCCCCCGGAGCCCCCACCGGTTCCGACACCACCGACGCAGCCCCTGCCGGCAACACCGCCTGTTGCCGAACGCATCCCGTTCAATCCCAATGATGATGCCGAGGAGCGCCGGCTCGCTGAACTCGAGCGCCAGCGCCTCGCCGAGGAAGAGCGCCGAAAATGGGAGCGCCTCCGGGCGCCGCAGGTCGTGGCGGATGCCAATGATGGATCAACAATTGGCGGTGCACGGACCGGAGCAGGGGAGGCGCCGCGTCCCGGAACCTCGGAGCGCGAGGACGACCCGAACCGTCGCTTCCTGGCGAGTGCGGGTTCCGCCGGTGTCGAAACCTCTGTTGCCACCAGGAACCCTCGCATCGATGCCTTGATCGCGCAGGGCACCCTTATCCGGGGCGTTCTCGAGACAGCCCTGCAATCCGATTTGCCCGGCATGGTCCGCGCGGTGACGACGGAGGATGTCTGGTCCTTCGACGGTCGCCGCGTCCTCATCCCTGCGGGATCCCGCCTCGTCGGGGAATACAAATCCGGCATCGCGCAAGGCCAGACCCGCGTCTTCATCGTCTGGACACGGCTTCTTCGCGCTGACGGCGTCTCGGTGCAGCTCGCCTCGATCGGCACGGATTCTCTCGGACGCTCGGGAAACACAGGCTTTGTCGACCAGCATTATCTCGAGCGCTTCGGCTCGGCGATCCTCCTCAGCCTCGTCGGCGGTGTCGCGCAGTTCATCGGTGGCCTCGGGCAATCGAACCAGCAGAGCCAGGGCCAGAGCTATACCGATCCCACCACGGGCCAGACCATCACGATCCAGGGGGGCAACAACGCGTTTGGTCAGGCCCGGCAGATCGGCGCGACACAGACAGCGCAAACCATCACCAACCTCGCCAACGAGGCGCTCAAGAACTCGATCAACATCCCGCCGACGATCCATCTCGATCAGGGCACCAGGATCATCGTCTTCGTCCGGCGCGATCTCGACTTCTCGAACTTTTATACCGACCCCGTGCGCGAAGCGCTCCGCGACATCAAGGAGGAGTTGCGGCGGCCAAAACCTGCCTACGTGCCGCCACCGGCATCACCGCCTCCGCCATCGACAAAGATCACGAAATGAAGCGCGCCGCCCCACGGCTCGCGCCCGAAACCGTCTTCCTCGAGACGGCGCTGCACCCCCTGCGACCCTGGCTCGATGATCCAAGAGTGGTCGAGATCTGCGCCAATCGTCCCGGCGAGATCTGGGTCGAGGTGTTTGGTGAGGCCGCGATGCAGCGCCATACCCTGCCCGGCCTGACGCAATCCGCGCTCCGCCATATCGCCGAACGCGTCGCCGGTCACTCAGGGCAATCCATCAACGAGGAACATCCGCTGCTCTCAGCCGCCCTTGCGACGGGTGAACGCTTCCAGGGCGTGCTGCCACCAGCGACAACCGAGGGCGGCGCCTTCGCGATCCGCAAGCAGGTGATCAAGGAGATGCGGCTCGATGACTATCGCAAGATGGGCTCCTTCGACGCTATCGCCCGAAGCGGGGAGGGCGGTCTTTCCGAGGTCGAGCGTGAACTCTGCGAACTGCTGGAAGCCAACGAGATCGAAGCCTTCATCCGCCTTGCCGTCAAAAGCCGGATCTCCATGCTTGTCTCCGGCGGCACCTCCTCGGGCAAGACGACGTTCCTCAATGCCGTCCTGAAGGAGGTGCCCGAGGACGAGCGCATCCTCTCGATCGAGGACACGCGGGAACTCCGGCCCATCCAGGCCAACTATCTTCCACTCGTCGCGTCCAAGGGTGATCAGGGTCAGGCCCGCGTCACCGTCGACAGCCTGCTTCAGGCGTCCCTGCGTCTCAGGCCCGACCGCATCTTCCTCGGCGAGATCAGAGGGGCGGAAGCGTATTCCTTCCTGCGCGCCATCAACACTGGACATCCCGGATCGATCACCACGGTCCATGCCGACAATCCCGCCGGAGCCTTCGAGCAGCTCGCCCTGATGGTAATGCAATCCGGACTGGGCCTCAGGAAAGACGAGATCCTCGCCTACATCCGCGCCGTCATTCCCATCGTGATCCAGCAGAAGAAGATCGGGGGCTGGCGCGGTACATCAGAGATCTACTTCTCGAAAATGGCGGAGTGGCGGAAGGAGCGGTCAGGCAAGGGGAAGACGGGAATGGTCAATCCCGGCAAGCCTAGTTCAGCACAGGGCAAGAGCCTCCGACCGGCGGAACGCTGATCATGCGCCGCCTCTTCGGGTCGATCTTCATCACCGTCTTCGTGCTGTTCTGCATCGCCCTCGTCTGGACCGTGCCCTATGCCGCTGTAACGGGTTTCCGTTCCGGCCACGCCGACCGCACCCAGAAATGGGACCTTCTGGTGCGCGTCACCACCGAGAACCCTGTTTGGGATTTTACCAATATCCCACCCATCTCGATGCAGAAGGGCTTCCCGCTGGCCTGGCGCCACGCCATCGTCTTCGGGGCCGATCCGCGCTACCGCCAACGCGTCCTTGAAAACGCCGCTCTCGCCCTCGGCACCATCATCGCCCTTGTCGCCGGCCTCGCCCTGTTTGCCTGGATCAACCGCCGCTCCACCCTGCATGGCGACGCCCGCTTCGGCACCATCCGTGATGCGCGGAAAGCGGGGCTCCTCTCAAAATCCGGCCTCATCCTTGGCAAGCTCGGTGGACAAACCCTGCGCTCCAATGATCCCGGCCACCTCCTGATTGTCGGCCCGACGCGTTCGGGCAAGGGTGTCTCCTTCGTCATCCCCAATGGTCATGCGTGGTCGGGATCCATGGTCGTGCTCGACATCAAGATGGAGAACCACGACGCCTTTGCCGAGGCGCGAAAAAAGCAAGGGAACGACATCTTCGTCTTCGCGCCGGGATCGCTCAAAACCCATCGCTACAACCCGCTCGACTTCGTGCGCTCCGGCCCGGAGATGGCGACGGATTGCCAGAACATCGCGGGGTTCCTGACCTACACCCCCAACGAAAACGAATGGTCGCTCGCCGCCCGGAAACTGGTCGCGGCGCTTCTGGGGTATGTCCTGGCGAGCCCGCTCTATGCCGAGGCACGCAACATCCGTGTCGCCGTCACCGTGATCTCAACAGGCAAGGATATTGCCGATGTCCTGAAAGCCATCCTCGAGACCGAAGGCGATCTCCTGCCACAATGGGTCAGGGATGATTTCAACCAGTTCATCGCCATCCCTGAAAGAACGCGCGGCTCCGTTCTGTTCAATGTGTCCAACGCCTTTGCGCCGTGGTCATCGGAACTGATCACGCAAGCGACATCGGGGAGCGATTTCGACATCAGGGAACTGCGCCGGAAGAGAATGACCATCTTCATCGGCACACCCCTGGCTGATCTCGAGAGCTACCGCCCTCTGATCCGCATCCTGTTCCAGCAGATCCATGACGTGCTGATGCGGACCCTGCCCAAGGCGGATGAACCACATCAGGTCCTCCTCATGCTCGATGAGTTCTTCGCTCTGGGGCGGATGACGTCGCTGGCGTCGAAGATCGCTGTCTCCGCCGGCTACGGATTCCGGATGGCAATTATCCTCCAGAACCTGTCGCAGCTCGATGAACTCTACGGCAAATCCATGCGTGAGACGCTTGTCGCGGGATGCGCCATAAAACTCTTCGTCGCGATCAACGATAACGCGACAGCGGAATATGTGTCGGAATCCCTCGGGAACTACACCACCGACAACCGGACGCAGATCGTGGGGACCGGATTGACGCAGTCTGCACGCGTCTCCGTCACCAAGATCGGGATCCCGCTCAAAAGGCCCGACGCCTTGATGCGGATGCCGAGGAAGACCTCCCTGCTGCTCGTGGCGAATGCGAGGCCGATGGAAGTGGGGAAGCTCATCAAGAAGTAACTGTCGGCTGTGATTTCCATTTGTCCTGAATATTTCGTTGTTTCAACGATTCTGCCGCAATTGATTTTCACCAAATATAAGTCAATGAGCCATGATGGAGGCTGGCATTTATCCGTTCCGTTCAGACTTGAACGAGCCTGGCGAGGCAGGGAAAACGATGGTCTTGTCGCCGTTGAGAAACACGCGTCTGTGGATATGAGCATGGACCGCGCGCGCAAGCACCTGACTTTCGACATCCCGCCCCAGGCTGACATAATCGTCCGGGCTCTGCGCATGCGTGACGCGAACGATGTCCTGCTCGATGATCGGGCCTTCGTCGAGATCGGCCGTGACATAGTGGGATGTGGCTCCGATCAGCTTGACGCCGCGCTCGAACGCCTGCCGATAGGGATGTGCACCCTTGAACGAAGGCAAAAAGGAATGGTGGATGTTGATGATCCGGCCTGACATGCGCCGGCACATCTCATCCGAGAGGACTTGCATGTAGCGCGCCAACACGACGAGTTCCGCGCCCGTATCCTCGATGATCTGCATCTGCCGCGCTTCCGCCTCCGGTTTGTTGTTCTTGGCAACGCGGATGTAGTGAAACGGAATGTCGTGGTTCACCACGACCTTCTGATAGTCGAGGTGGTTGGAAATCACGCCCACGATCTCGATCGGCATGGCGCCGATGCGCCAGCGATAAAGAAGATCATTGAGACAATGACCAAAGCGGGACACCATGATCACGACCTTGATGCGCTGCGACTGATCATGGATGGCCCAGTCCATGGCAAATGTGCCTGCAACCTGCGCAAAACCGTTACGGAGTACGGGGAGATCGGCCCCCTCTTCGGAAACGAAGCTGATGCGCATGAAGAAGCGGCCGGCATTGCTGTCGTCGAACTGGGAGCTGTCAGTGATGTTACAGCCGTTCTGGGTGAGGAAACCAGCGATAGCGGCAACAATTCCGCGCCGGGCCGGGCAGGTGACGGTGAGGATGAAGGGCATCATGGCGCTCTCTGAAGGCGATCGAACCCCATCCCGGGGCCCAATACATGGTATTTCAGTATCCATAATGTACACTCCTCTACGCGTATGGAAAGTCCGGGATGGGACACCGACCCGCCAGCGGTGCACAAAAGAAACAAGGTCATGGAGGCAGATAATCTTTCTTGCCAGCACCATACCGATGCGCAACCCTTCCCGGCAGCGATCATTTTCCGGCGGGTTCTGAATGCCTCTCAGATTGCTCAAATTCGGGCTGACAAAAAATTTCACTCCGGCGCGCGATATCCCGGCAACTCCGGATCTGGCCAGGCGATATGACGTGGCCATTATCGGCGGCGGCGGCCACGGGCTGGCAGCAGCCTATTATCTGTCCCGCTACCACGGCATCCGCAGCGTGGCGGTGCTGGAAAAGGGCTATCTTGCGGGCGGCAATACGGCGCGCAACACAACCACCATCCGCTCGAACTACATCACCAATGCCTCGGTTCGCTTCTACAAGGAAGCCGTTACCCTCTATGAGGAGATGTCCGAGGAACTGGGCTTCAACATCATGTTCTCCCAGCGCGGACAGTTGACGCTCGCCCATTCGGAAGCCACGCTTCGCTCATTCCACCTCCGGGCGGAGATGGGCAAGCACAACGGCACCGGCATCTCGGTGATCGATCCGAAGCAGGTGCAGGAACTCTGCCCCCATCTCAACATGGACTACGGGGGCCAGCATGAGGTGCTCGGCGGCCTTTGGCACGAGGACGGCGGAACCGCGCGCCACGATGCCGTTGCCTGGGGCTATGCCGCACAGGCGGCCCGGCGCGGCGTGGAAATCCATCAGCGCACGGAAGTTCTGGGCATGGAAACCTCCGGGGACAGGGTAACCTCAATCCGGACCAACCGCGGCACGATTGCCGTGGGCCACGTCATCCAGGCCGCCGGTGGGCTCAACCAGCACGTCGCGCGCCTGGCCGGGATCGACCTTCCCATCCGCTGCTTCCCGCTTCAGGCGATGGTAACCCAACCGCTGAAGCCCTTCCTGCACACGCTGGTTTCCTCGGCGAACCTGCACACCTATCTGGTGCAGTCCTCGCGCGGCGAGATCGTGATCGGCGGCGGATCCGATCCGTATCAGCTCATCTCCACGCGCTCGACGCTGGACCAGAAGGAGCAACTGGCGCATGGCGCGCTTCAGATGTTTCCGTTTCTGCACAACGTCAAGCTGCTGCGGCAATGGGCCGGCATCACCGACATGACGCCGGATTACACGCCGATCATGGGCGCCAGCCCCTTGCGCAACTACTGGCTGGATTGCGGCTGGGGCACCTGGGGCTTCAAGGCCACGCCCGTGGCCGGAAAGTACATGGCCCAGAGCGTGGCGCAGGAGCGCACGGCGGATATTCTCCTGCCGTTCAGCCTGTCTCGCTTCGAAACCATGGCGCTCATCAACGAAATGGGCGCGACGGCGGCAAGCCACTAGGATATCGCGATGAAAATCCTGAACTGCCCTCTGAACGGCCCGCGTAACATCACCGAATTCGTCAGCTTCGGCCCTGTCCACCGGGGCTTCGACCACGCGGCGACCAGCGATGCTGAATGGATCCATTATCTGTTCCACATCGAGAACACAGCCGGCGTCATCCAGGAATGGTGGCGGCACACCCCCTCCAATTACTTCTTCATCGCCGAGCGCAACACCGTGACCGACGAGATCATTGCAACTTATGGAGCCGAGGAACTGGCGGCGCGATCGAAGGTGATGTTATGAACGCCCGCCTTCCCGAGCCGTTCGGCTCCCGAATCGACCGCAGCCAGGCCCTGACGTTCACCTTCGAGGGCAAGGCGTTCAGCGGATACGAGGGCGATACCATCGCCAGCGCCCTGATGGCCAGCGGGCACTGGATGCTGTCCCGCTCGTTCAAATATCACCGCCCGCGCGGCGTCCTCACCATGGCCGGGCAGGATGCCAACGCGCTGGTGCAGGTCGCAGCTGAGCCGAATGTGCTGGGTGATGTCTACCGCCTCCAGCCGGGGTTGACCGCCAGCGCGCAGAATGTCAGCGGGTCGCTCGCTTTCGACCGGGATGCCATTCTCGACAAGCTTGGCCGGTTCATGCCGGTGGGCTTCTACTACCGGACCTTCTACGGCCCGGGCAAACAGGCCTGGCTGCGCCTGTGGGAACCGCTGATCCGCAAGAAGGCCGGGCTGGGCAGGGTCGATCCCGCGCTGCCTCGGCAACGCTATGAAAAGCACAACCGCTTTTGCGATGCGCTGGTTGTCGGCGGCGGACCGGCAGGTCTTTCGGCGGCGCTCGCTGCGGCTGATGCAGGGGCCAGCGTGCTCCTCGTCGACGAAAATCCCGTGCTCGGCGGGTCGCTGACCTATGCCCGCTTCGCCTGCGGCCCTGCGGCAACCTCGGCCCTTCTGACCGATCTGGTGCAGAAAGCGAGCCGTCATCCGCGCATCGACGTGCTGGTCGATGCTGTGGCCAACGGCTGGTTTGCCGATAACTGGGTGCCGGTCATCACCGCGAACAGGCTCTACAAGGTGCGGGCGCGCGAGGTGATCCTGTGTACCGGCTCGCTGGATCAGCCCGTCGCCTTTCGCAACAACGACCTGCCCGGCATCATGCTGGGTTCGGCCGTGCAGCGGCTGATGCGCCATTATGCGGTTTTCCCCGGCCGTCGGGCCGTCGTCTATGCAGGAAATCGCGACGGCTATCGTGTCGCGCTGGATCTGCACGAAGCGGGCATCACGGTCGCCGGCGTGGTCGATCCGCGTTCGCGCCAGCAGCATCCTGAGCTGGCGCGCGCTGTGACGGCAGCCGGTATCCCCCTGCACCTCGGTTTCCAGATCAGCGAGGCGGCGGGCACCGCGCGCAATATGCATGTCAAGGCGGTGAAGCTGGTGAATGGCGCCGGCGCGGCCGAATGGATCGACTGCGATCTCGTGGCGGTAAGCTCCGTCTATACCCCGACCTACCAGCTCGCCCTTCAGGCCGGCGCAAAGCTGGGCTATGATGATGACAGTGCGCAGTTCACGCTCTCCGGGCTGCCGCCCCATATGGCGGCGGCAGGCTCGGTCGCCGGTTGCTTCGCGCTTGAGGCCGTGCTCGCATCCGGGCGGCAGGCCGCTGGCGCCGCAGTGAGGGCGCTCGGCCTCGCTGCCGATCCGGTCACGCTTCCCGACGATGACGAGAGAGACCTCAGCAGTTTCGAACTGCCGCTCCGCGCCCATCCCGAGGGGCGCGATTTTGTTGATTTCGACGAGGATCTCCAGATCAAGGATATCGAGAACGCGGTCAAATCCGGCTACAGCGAGCTGGAACTGGTCAAACGCTTCTCGACGGTCGGCATGGGGCCCTCGCAGGGGCGGCATTCGGCGCTGGCAACGGCCCGCGTCGTGGCGCGGGCCACCGGTCGCACCGTCGCCGACATCGGCGTGACGACATCAAGACCACCGTTCGGCCCGGAAAAGCTGGGGGTTCTGGCTGGTTTGCAGCAAAGCCGCTTCCGCCATACGTCGGTTCACGACCGGCATGTCGCGGCCGGTGCTAAAATGACGCCGGTCGGGGCCTGGTGGCGACCGCTCTACTACGGCAGCGACGCTGATCGTGATGCCTGCGTGACGGCCGAGGTCGAGGCGGTGCGCCAGCGGGCGGGCATTCTGGACGTATCCACCCTGGGCAAGCTGGAACTGCGCGGCCCCGATGCCGGGCGCCTGCTCGACCGTTTCTGCTCGATGAACTATCTCAAGCAGCCCGTGGGCAAGGTGCGCTATTGCCTGACGCTGAACGAGATGGGCAGCGTCATCGACGACGGCGTTGCCTTCAGGATGCGCGACGATCTCTACTATGTCACGGCCACCACCGGCGGCATCGACCAGATCTATGCCAAAATGTGCTGGCACAATGTCCAGTGGGGCCTCGATGTCGATATCCTTAACGTCACGGCCGGCTTTGCGGCGTTCAACCTGACAGGGCCAGGCGCCCGCAAGGTTCTGGAAAAACTTGGCGGCATCGATGTCTCGGCCGAGGCCTTCCCCTTCCTCGAAGGGCGTGAGGGCATGATCGGCGCCTGCCCGGTGCGCATCATGCGCATCGGCTATTCGGGCGAACTCAGTTTCGAAATCCACACCCCGCAATCCTACGGCGCGGCACTCTGGGACAGCATTCTGGCCGCAGGCCGGGAGTTTGCTCTCATCCCCTACGGGCTGGAAGCATCGCGTGTCCTGCGTCTTGAAAAGGGGCACATCATCATCGGGCAGGATACCGATGCGGTCAGCACGGCGGACGAACTGGGGATGACCTGGGCTCTTGCCATGAAGAAACCCTTCTTCATCGGCAAGCGGTCGGTGGAATTGATGCGGCGCCTGCCGCTCAAGCGCAAACTGGTTGGCTTTGAACTGCCGGAGGGGGCGCGCCAGACGCCGGATGAATCCTGCCTCGTCCTGGCGAACGACGAGCCGGTCGGGCATGTCACCTCCACCTGCTATTCACCGACGCTGGGCAAATGGATCGGACTGGCGTTCGTGGCAGCGCCCTTGGCCGATGTCGGTGCGAACATGGTCATCAAGAGCCGCAAGGGTCACGAGATCGTGGCGCGCATTGTCTCTCCTCACTTCTACGATCCGGACAACAAGCGGCAGGAGATCTGACCATGGCTGCCGTCACCATAAGCCGCCGCACGCCTCTCGGGCACGACTATGCCAGTGCATCGGTCGATCGTCCGGAGTTCTGGTCCGCGCCCGGCCTGTCCCACGCCCATGACCTTGCCGGAACAGCGGCTGAACCCACTGTGCGTCTGTTCGATCTGACCACTTGCGACCGGTTTGGACTGAAGGGCGCAGGCTCGCGTGCCTGGCTGGCCGGGCAGGGACTGGCCATCCCCGCCGCAATCAACACCTGGTGTGCGACGCCCGGTCATGATCTCGATGTGCTGCGCCTGGGCGGCGAGGATCTCGTCGTGCTCTCGCGGCCCGGCACGCCTTCGGGCAGCCCATCAGCGCTGCGCACGCTGTGGAAAGCCGAGGGCGGGATGCGCAAAGGCTATGACGCATGGCGCGACGAATCCTGGGCGTGGTTCCATCTTTGTGGCAGCGGGTTGACGACGCTGATGGCGATGACCTGCCCGGTCGATCTCCAGCCTCATGGCTTTGGCCTCCACGCGATCGTCCAGACCCGTGTCGCCCAGATGGATTGCATCGTCGTGCGGAGCGACCGGACCGGCCTTCCCGGATTTGACCTGTTCTTCGATGTTGCCTCCTCGGCCTTCATGCTCGCCAGCCTGAAGGAGCTTGGCTCAGCATAGCCAAGGTAAAACGCGCCGGAGCCAGCAGCCTCCCGGCGGACGTTCAGGCAGGCTCCATATCGTCCTTGAATGCCTGCGCCAGCCGGCTGAAAACCCTGTGCGCCGGGTGCCACGCCAGCTTGTCCGGCCCGCCGCTGAGCGCAAAGCACAAATCGGTCTGGAACACCGAACCAGGCAGGGTCACCAGCTTGCCCGAGGCCAGATACGGCGCGCAGTATCGCGCGTAGGCGACCGTGACGCCCAATCCCCTGGCCGCCGCCTCCAACGCCATGACGGCATTGTCCACCTTCATATCCGGCATCTCACTCCGAATTTCCAGCTTCAGCCCGGCCGCCCAGAGGTGCCAGAGATCATGCCGCCCCTGGATGACGATCTTGCGACAGGTCGCAAGGCCGGCCGCCAGCGGCTCTGCGGCGAAGGCCGCGGCCATATCTGGAGCCCCCACCAGGATCAGACGCTCCGGTGGCAGGCGCGGCACACTCGTTTCGAGCTGGTCCGCATCGACCACCTCCACGGTCAGATCGGCGAGTTCGGCATTGGGGTCAGTCCAGATCGCGCTGTTCATGCGCAGCTCGATTCTCGGCTCGTCTGCCAGAAGACTTTCGAGCCTCGGCATCAGCCAGAGCGTGAGAAACGAAACCGGCGCCGACACGGTGACGGTGTGGGGAACATGCTTCTTGACCTGCAGGCCGTCCGTTGCCGCTGCCGCTGCATTCAGCGCCTGTGCCACGCCGGGAAAATAGGCCTCGCCCACCTCGGACAACTGCAAGCCATTGGATTTGCGCACAAAAAGACGCCGCGAGAGATAGGATTCGAGCGCGCGAACGCGCTGGCTGATCGCTGCCTGCGTACAATTGAGTTCTTTGGCAGCCTCGGTGAAACTGAGGTGCCTGGCAGCGGCCTCAAACGCCTGCAGGCCACTCAATGGCGGCAGCTGTCTCATGCTCAGGCCAAGTAAAACAGGGTCATAGCCGCTGTTTCTATTTCTTGGGCTCACCGATCACAAGGCCTATCGTGGGCGAAGCGGCAGTTGCTCCGGTCTGCGGCACCATCGGTCAAACGGACCAGATAGCGGCATATTGGCATGCAACGGTGAGACATGACCCCGATTGAACAGAAATTCGCTGACCTTGCCACGGAAAATGCACCGGGTCAGGAGGTGCGCCTAACCCTGGCAGCCAGCGCGGGCGCACTTGTCGGCGATCCGCTGGTCGGCCGCCCCGTTGATTTTTCCCACGGTGATGTCGATGCGTTCCTGCCCAGCAACGGGGCCTTCGAGGCTTTTGCCGCAGGCTTTCGCCAAGGCGGATCTCAAGCCTATACGGAATACCTCGGCGATGCCGGCATCCGCGCCACAATGGCGGCGCGCCTCGGCACTTTCACCGGCGTATCGCTGACATCCGATGAAGATCTGATCCTGACCCCCGGAACGCAAGGCGCGTTGTTTCTGGCCATGGGGGCTCTGGTCACGCGCGGCACCAAGGTGGCGATCATCGAGCCAGACTACTTCGCCAATCGCAAGCTTGTCCGCTTCTTCGAAGGCGAACTGATGCCCGTTGCGATGCGCTATCTCGAACACGAGGATCGTTCGGGGATTGATCTCGACCAGCTTGAAAGTGCTTTCAAGGCGGGGGCGGAGGTGCTGGTTTTTTCCAACCCAAACAATCCCACCGGCGTCATCTATTCCGCAGCCGAGATCGCGGCCGTGGCCGATCTGGCCAGTCGCTACGGCGCCCATGTGATTGTCGATCAGCTCTATTCGCGCCTTCTCTATCCCGGTCGGCACTACACCCATCTGCGCGCCTCCGGCATGGCGCAGGACAATCTGATTACGATCATCGGCCCGTCCAAGATGGAATCGCTTTCCGGCTTCCGTCTGGGCGTGGCCTTCGGGTCCGGCAGGATTATTGACCGGATGGCAAAGCTTCAGGCCATCGTCTCGCTGCGCGCCGCCGGCTACAGTCAGGCCGTGCTGAAGGTGTGGCTGTCGGAACCAGAGGGATGGGTGCGCGACCGCATCGCCAGGCACCAGGCGATCCGCGACGATCTTCTCGATATTCTCCGGGGAGTGCCGGGCCTTGCCGTTCGCACGCCGGAAGCTGGAAGCTATGTGTTTCCTCGCCTGCCGCGCCTGACGCTCTCCGCGCAGGCGTTTATCGGCGCGCTGCGCATGCAGGCCGGCGTCACGGTGACGCCGGGGACCGAGTTTGGCCCGCATTTTCATGACAGCATCCGCCTGAACTATTCGCAGGACCATGCAGCCACCCTTGCCGCCGGCGAGCGGCTGGCCGCTCTTGTCGAACGCTATCGCTGACGGCAACGGGCATCCGGACAGGAACAGGGCAATGGCACAACGTCGCATTGGTATCATCGGGGCGGGCGTCATTGGACGTTCGGTCTTTCAAGAAATTACCGAATCGGGATTGGGGGAGGTTGCCTACGTCCTCGTGAACTCCGACGGCATGAAATCCGGCCTGCCGGAGACCATGCGGCCTCTGCTGACCCGCAATTCCGAACAGGCACTGGCAGAGGAGGTCGATCTCGTCATTGAGGCAGCGCACCCTGATGTGCTGAGCGCGATCGCCGGTCGGGTTCTGGCAAAGGCTGATCTCTGCGGTTTCAGTTGCGCTGCCCTCGCCCGGCCGGAAACAGAACAGGTGATCCATGCCACAGCGCAGGATGCAGGAACGCGGTTCTATCTGCCACATGGCGCGGTTCTGGGGCTTGATGGCTTGATGGATGGGCGGGACACCATCGAGAATGTCTCGATCACAACCATCAAGAGCGATCTTGGCCTTGGCCTACCGGCCGGCACAAGCGGCGCAGTTTATGACGGCCCGACGCGCGAGGCGTGCCTGCGCTTTCCCCGCAACGTCAATGTCCATGCCGCGCTGGCCATGGCGGGAATCGGCTTTGACCGAACACACAGCGTGATCATCGCAGAGCCGGGCGCCGCAGATATGCGCCACCGCATCGAGGTGACGGGCAAGGGCATGGCATGGGATCTATCCGTGTCGTCGCGGTCGCTTGGCGGCGTTTCCGGTGCCTACACACCGCGCTCGGCAGCGGGAAGCGTGCGCCGTATCCTGGCCGGCCAGAGCGTCACGAACGTCTAGGCCACAGAGCCGGATCATCACCCTCTGGACGCCTGCGCAGGGCGCCCGAGGCGCGGACGGCATGCGCCCAAAAGAGGCCGGTTTCCACAAAAGACCCCGCCAAATTCAAAAAATAGCGCGATTCTGGCGATTTTCTCGTTTCGAGCGTGAAATCGAAAATCGCTCTTGCGACACATGATTTTCAGTGTACGTTTTGGATACTTGATAGGACGTGACGAGCAAGGGTGGGCGGAACGCAATGGCTACTGGCGGAACAGGCAAGGCGCGTTGGCTGGTCGGCGTTGACGTCGGCGGCACATTTACCGACTTCTCGGCCCGCAGCCTCGATACGGGCGAGGTGCTGGTTCACAAGCGCCCCTCGACGCCGGATGATCCCTCACGCGCCGTCATCAACGGTCTGCGCGAAATGACCGACAAGCACAGGATCGATTCGGCGAGCATCGAGCGGTTCGGACATGGCACCACGGTTGCCACCAACGCGCTGTTGCAGCGCCGCGGCGCGAAGGTCGCTCTCGTCACCACCAAGGGCTTTCGCGATCTGATCGAGATCGGGCGGCAGGTGCGTCCGCACATTTACGACCTCCAGCTCGACGCCCCCAAACCCCTGGCCGAACGCGCGCTCCGGTTCGAGGTCGACGAGCGGATGGGCCCGCAAGGCGAGGTCATCCACGGCCTTGGGCAGGCCTCGATTGACGCGTTGATCGATGACTTGCGCAAGCATCCCGAGATCCAGGGCATCGCGGTCTGCCTGTTGTTCTCCTTCATTAACCCGAGCCACGAAAAGCGCATCGCCGAGGCCGTGCGCGCGGCATTTCCAAACGTCTTTGTGTCGGTTTCCTGCGAGGTGCAGCCCGAATTCCGTGAGTTCGAGCGGTTCTCGACCACACTGATCAACGCCTTCCTCCAGCCCGAGGTTAGCCGTTACATGGACCGGCTCAAGGCCGAGGTCGGCACCGTGGCCCCCAATGCGGAATTCGGCATCTTCCAATCGAGCGGCGGATTGATGTCGGTCGACCGGGCCTCGCAATTGCCAGTTCGCACCGCCTTGTCGGGCCCCGCAGCAGGGGTGATCGGTGCGGCAGGGGCGGGCGCCATGTCCAACTGCGGCGACCTCATCACCCTTGATATTGGCGGCACCAGCACGGACGTCTGTCTCATCCAGGGCGGGCGGACGGCGATTGCCAGCGTGCGGGACATTTCCGGCTTCCGCATTCGTCTGCCGATGGTGGATATCCATACGGTCGGCGCGGGGGGCGGGTCGATCGCCCGCCTCGGCGCCGATGGTCTGATGAAGGTCGGGCCGGAAAGTGCAGGGGCTGTTCCCGGCCCCGCCTGCTACAACAAGGGTGGCCAGTTGCCCACCGTTTCGGATGCCAATGTCATTCTCGGCCGCCTGCCGATGACGCTCACCGGCGGTGACATGGCGATTGACCGTACGCTTGCGGTCAAGGCTGTCGAGCCTCTGGCCCGGCAACTCGGCTTCAGCGTCGAGCAAACGGCGCTTGGCATCGTCGGCATCGTTACCTCCAACATGGTGCGCGCCATCCGGGCGGTGACGATCGAGCGCGGCTACGATCCCCGTAAATTCCTGCTGATGCCCTTTGGCGGGGCAGGCGGGCTTCATGCCGCAGACGTTGCAAGGTCACTGGGCATTCGCAAGGTGATCATTCCGCAGGCACCCGGCATTCTCTGCGCCGAGGGGCTGATCCTCTCGGACCTTCAGGAAGATTTCGTCGCCAACTGCCGGGCGCGGGTCGATGGTGACCTTGGCGCGGCAGAGACCGCGGTGGCCAGCCTTGCGGCAGCCGGCAAGGCCTGGCTGGACGATGAGGGCGAGGGCGCACTTGAAACACGGCTCGTTCTTTCGCTCGACATGCGTTATGTCGGCCAGAATTACGAGCTGCCGGTCGAGATGAGCAACGGGACGGCGCTTCCCGCCCTGCCCGCGCCGGCGTTGATCAAATCCGCCTTCTTCGCCGAATATGTCCGCGCCTACGGACACTGCGACGAAAGCGCGCCCATAGAAATCGTCAACATCCGGCTGCGCGCGGTGGCAAGACTGCCGCAAAGCGAGACGGCGACGCGCTCGCCCGAGGCCTTGCGGCCGCCGTTCGACACCAAGGACGTCTGGTTCGACGAAGCCGGGCCGCTGCCAACCCCGATGTATAAGCGCAGTGGCCTGCCCACGGGCACAGCCATCACGGGTCCGGCCATCATCACACAGCTGGATGCCACCACCGTGGTGCCGCCCGGCGCTCGGATTGTCGTCGATCCCGCCCTCAACATGATCATGGAAATCGCACATGTCTGAGACCACGATTGATCCGATTTCGCTGGAAATCGCCTGGAACGGGCTGAAATCCATCGCTGACGAATGTTTCATCAGCATCATGCGCAGCGCGTTCTCGACCAACGTGAAAGAGCGGCACGATCACTCCACCGCCATCGCCGATGCGCAGGGACGGCTCGTCGTGCAGGCCGAAATGGCGCTGCCGATCCATCTGGCATCCATGCGCGGGCTGATGAGTTTCATTCTCGACCGCTTCGGCGAGGATATCCATCCCGGCGATGTGTTCATCGCCAATGATCCGCATGTCGCGGGCGGCACCCATCTGCCGGATATCAACATGGCGATGCCGGTGTTCGAGGGCAAAAAGCTGATCGGCTTTGTCGCCAATATCATCCATCATGCGGATGTCGGCGGCGCGGCGGTCGGCTCGATGTCGGGCGGGCTGAACGAGATCTACAAGGAAGGCCTGCGTATCCCGATCATGCGCCTTTACTCGAAGGGCGTTCTGGATGCGGACCTGCTCAAGCTGCTGCTCCTGAACATGCGCCTTGAGGACGAGCGGCGCGGCGACCTCAATGCCCAGATCGCCGCCTGCAAGCTCGGCGTCGGCCGGCTGGAGGACATGTTGAGCGAACATGGCGGCGCACGCATGTCGGTCATATTCTCCGAGATCATTTCGCGCACGGAAATGCGCATGCGCAAGGCCATCGCCTCGCTGCCAGACGGCACATATTCCTTCACCGACTACATGGATGATGACGGCGCCGGTACGCGCGACATCAAGATCCAGCTCAGGATCGAAAAGTCAGGCGATAAGATCCTCTTCGATTTCGAAGGCAGCGATCCACAGGTGCCCGGCAATTTCAACATGGTGTTCAACGCCACCCAATCGGCCGTCTGCTATTCGCTGAAGGCGCTGCTGGACCCCAACGTTCCGAACAATCAGGGCATTTTTGATGCGATCGAGCTGCGCGCCCCGCTTGGCTCATTCGTCAACTGCGTGGCACCCGCCGCCGTCGCCCTGCGCGCCAATTCCTGCCAGCGCGTGGTCGATTGCGTCTTCGGCGCCCTCGCCAACCAGATTCCCGACAAAGTGGTGGCCGGCACCAATGGCGCCAACACCAGCGCGGTTTTCGCCGGCATCGATCCGCGCAGCAAGCAACTCTATGTCTATCTCGAAACCCTTGGCGGCGGCATGGGCGCGCGCGCAACCTTCGACGGCAAGGACGGGGTTCAGGTCAACATCACCAACACCTCGAACCTGCCGGTCGAGGCCATCGAACTCGAATATCCCTTGCGCGTCGAGGAATATTCACTGGTCGAGGATTCAGGCGGGGCCGGGCGCTTCCGTGGCGGCATGGGCATTCGCCGCACCATCCGCCCCGTTGGCCATGTGTGTGAATTCAACGGCGTGGGTGAGCGATTTGCCCACAAGCCCTGGGGGTTGTTTGGCGGCGAGGATGGCGCTCCGGGGCGGTTCTACCTGCGAAGCGACGCCGGCACCGTGCAGGACCTGCCGTCAAAGGCCTGCTGCGTGCATCTTGCGCCAGATACGGTGGCCGTCCTGGAAACGGCGGGTGCGGGAGGCTACGGCCCACCCTCCGAGCGGAACGCCGAGGCCATTGCCGAAGACCACAGCTCGGGAAAATTCTCGGGGGCCTATATCGAACGCCACTATCGCAGCGTTCGGTCGTGATCGCCGCTGTGCCCTGGCGGGCCGACGTTTGACAGCATGCGCCGCCCCGCAAAATTTACGCCTGAAGCCTTGAGAACAGTGCCAGCCAACCCCTGCAATGACAGGAACACGGAGGGAGTGCCATGAACGATTTTACACGACGGACAATTCTGGCCAGTGGCGCTGCGACGCTCGCCATGCCTTGGGTCAGCCGCGCTCACGCGCAGGAACGCAAGATCACGCTGGCAGCCTACAGCGGCCTCTTCGAGGACATCTACAAGAAAATTGTGGTCGAATCGTTCATGAAGGCCAATCCTGACATCAAGGTTGGCTATGCCGGCATGCCGACATCAGCGCAGAACCTTGGTCTGTTGCGCGCACAGAAGGCCGCGCCGCAGATCGATGTCTGCATCATGGATGTGGTGGTCGCAAAGGCAGGCGGGGATGAAGGCATCTTCAAGAAGGTCACGGCGGAGCAGCTGCCGGTGATGAAACAGCTCGCACCGGCCGCGCTGATCGACAGCGCGCCGGGCCCTGCCGTGACATTCGACACAGTGGTGATGATGTATGCACCCTCCAAGTTTGCGACGGAACCGACCTCGTGGCGCGAACTGTGGAACAAGAAGCACGAAGGGCGCATCATGCTCGATGCTCCGCCCAACACCATCGGCGTCGGGCTGACGTTGATTGCAAACAAAATGGCCGGCGGCGGGGATTATCGCCAGTCGGTCGCCAAGGGCATTGACCTGCTGAGCGAGATGGCGCCGCTGGTCCAGTCGTTCGATCCCAAACCCGACCCCTATACGGCGGTGACAAGCGGCAACGCCGACCTGAGCGTCGGGCTCAATGCGCGCGCGCAAACCTTCTCCAAGCAGACGCCGGACCGGATGAAGGCGGTGATGCCGGATGAAGGTTCCGTGTTCCAGATCAACACGATCAATCTCGTCAACGGATCGGGCCAGAACGAGGCAGCACTGAAATTCATGGCGCATGCGCTGGCCGCAGAAACCCAGTCTGCCTTCACCGAGGCGCTGTACTATGCCCCGTCCAATCCCAACGCCAAGATTTCCGACGATGCACGCCAGCGCACGGCCTCGACGCCGGATCGCATGGCGAAGATGATCGATGTCGACTGGATCGAGGTCGCGAAAATCCGCGATGGCATCACCGAGCAATGGCGGAGGAAAGTCACCAGCCGCCGCTGACAAGAACGCATACAGATCCCTCCCGGGAGGGGAGCGTCACCGTTGTGGCGGAGGGCCAATGCATCTGAAAGTTGAATCTCTGGGCAAGCGCTACGGAATCTTTCCGCCGTCTGTCACAGATCTTTCATTTTCCCTCAAGCACGGCGAGCTCCTCGGCCTGCTTGGGCCCTCCGGTTGCGGCAAGACAACGACGCTGCGCATGATCAGTGGCCTCGTCTCTGCCACTTCGGGCAAGATCACTGTCGGCGGCCAGGATGTAACCCAGCTGCCGACATTTCGCCGCAACATGGGGGTGATGTTCCAGTCCTATGCCCTGTTCCCGCATATGACGGTTGCGGAAAACGTCGCCTTCGGGCTGGAAATGCGCAAGGTTCCCAAGGACGAGATCGCCCGCCGGGTTGCCTCCGCGCTTGCACTCGTACACCTCGAAAAGGTGGGCGAACGCAAGCCCCGGCAGCTCTCCGGGGGGCAGCAGCAGCGCGTCGCGCTGGCGCGGGCGCTGGTCATCGAACCGGATATCCTCCTGCTGGACGAACCTCTGTCCAATCTGGATGCCAAGCTGCGCGACAACATGCGCAATGAAATCCGGGACATCCAGCAGCGCCTCTCGATCACGACGGTGTTTGTCACCCATGATCAGACCGAAGCCATGGCGATCTGCGATCGTATCGTCGTGATGAATGGCGGCAAACTCGAACAGATGGGGACGCCGAGAGAAATCTATGAAACGCCGGCCACCCCGATGGTGGCGGATTTTGTCGGCAGGATCAATCGGCTCAGCGGTCGCTGGGCCGGCAAGGATATGGTTTCGCTGGGGGAAAGCCATATCCGCGTGCGCAATCAGGGCGTGGAGGGCAACAGCGTTCTTGTCATGGTGCGGCCGCATCGCATCCGCCTGGTCAAGCACGATCAACCGGAAGGGGCGACAGCCGACAATGTGGTTCCCGGCGTTCTGCGACAGATCACCTATATCGGCGATACGCTGCAATACGCAGTCGAGGCGCTTGGCGGCATCGTGCTGGTGGACGAAGCGACGCGGTTTGCCGCTTCAGGCCATCATCCGGGCGACAGGGTGCTGCTGTGTTGGGCGGCGGGCGATACGCTCACCTTTGACATGGTGACTCCGCAATGAACGATACGCCAGCGCGTGGAGTCGAGGAGAAGGCCGGGCCGGGGTCAAGCCTGCTCCTGACACTTCTGCTGCCGATCATCATCGTCAATATCATTGCGTTTGTCATGCCCGTCGCCAACCTTGCGGCCATGTCATTCCGCGAGGCGGCCTCCACCGGCTCGCTGAGCGATGTCGTCAGCCTCAAGGTATGGGCTTCGCTTCTTGAAGACAGCTACTACTGGTCCATCGCCTGGCGCACCATCTGGCTGGGCGTTCTGATCACGATCATCACACTCATCCTGTCCTACCCCATTGCGTTGTTTGCCAGCCGGGCCGAACGGGGCCGGGCGGTGCTGATCGTCCTGTGCATATCGCCGCTGCTGCTCTCGGCCGTAGTGCGCACCTATGGCTGGATGGTCATTCTGGGGGAACAGGGTTTCCTGCCGGCGTTGATCCGTCAGGTTGGGTTCACCCCGCCGCGGCTGATCAACAATGAGGTGGGCGTTGTCATCGGCATGACCGAAATCCTGATGCCCTACATGATCCTGTCTTTGCTCTCGGGCTTCGGCAAGCTCGATGTCACGCTTGAGCAGGCGGCCGAAACGCTCGGCGCAAACCGGTTCACGGTGCTGCGGCGCATCGTGCTGCCGCTCAGCTTGCCGGGGATCCTGCTCGGCAGTCTCCTGTGCTTCGTGCTGGCTGTCAGCAGTTTCATCACGCCTAAAATGCTTGCCGGCGGCCGCGTCGCCCTGCTGGCAACGGAAATCTACGATCAGGCCATTGTCACGCTGAACTGGCCGCTGGCCGCCTGCCTGTCGGTGCTCATCCTCACGGTTTTCGGGGCGGCGCTGCTGTTTTACGGGCAGCTGACAAAAATCATCGAATGAGGCACGGCACCCATGTCGGCACGCATCTGGCACATCGCTCACCTGATCGGGATCATCACGATCATGGCTTTTCTGCTTGCGCCGGTCATTCTTGTCTTCCCGATTTCGTTTTCCGCCGACGCGTACGTCGCCTGGCCGCCCTCGGCATGGAGCACACGCTGGTATGGCGAACTGTTCCGAAACGAGGAAATGGTTCAGGCTTTCAAGAACAGCATGGTGCTGGCGCTCATCGTCACCAGCCTGACCTTGCTGATTGCCACCCCGGCCGCCGTGGCGCTCACGCGCAGCGTCTTTCCGGGGCGCGAGGCGCTGATATCGTTCTTCACAGCGCCGCTGTTGTTGCCCAGCATCGTCCTGGGCCTGGCCATCCTGATCATTTTTGTCGGCTATGGGCTCGTGGGCAGCTGGCCGGGCGTGATGATTGGACATCTTGTGATCACGCTGCCCTATGCCCTGCGCGTTCTGATCACCGGATTGAGCACATTGCCCGCCAATGTCGAAGATGCCGCCGGCACCCTCGGCGCCAATCCTTTCGTCGTGTTCCGCAGGGTGACGCTGCCGCTGATCGTACCCGCTCTCATCGCCTCCGCAGCGCTTGCCTTCATTGTTTCCTTCGATGAAGTGGTCATTTCGCTGTTCATCGCCGGCACGCAGCTCAAGCTGCTTCCGGTGTCGCTCTATCACTATGTCGAAAGCCGAGCCGATCCGCTGGTCGCGGCCATTTCAGCGCTGATGGTGCTCGGCACGCTGGCCATCGTGCTTGTGGTCGAACGCGCGGTCGGGTTGCGGCGCGCAGTGGCAAAATAGCGGAGCATGCGCGTATGCGGCCATCGGAAGGGACACCAACATGGTGACGCTCGGTGATATTCGGCAGGCATGTGAAAGGCTTCGGGGTCGCAGTGTCATGACGCCGCTGCTCGAATGCAACCCGATCAACGCGCTTGTCGGCGGCCGGGTTCTGTTCAAGGCAGAGAATTTGCAACGGACCGGATCGTTCAAGTTCCGCGGTGCGTTCAACAAGATCGCCAGCCTCCCGGAAGACCAGCGTGCCAGGGGGGTGGTCACCTTCTCCTCGGGCAATCACGCCCAGGGCGTTGCAGCCGCGGCTCAGGTCTTCGGCATCAAGGCAAGCGTTGTCATGCCGCTCGATGCACCGGCACTAAAGCGTGAAAACACCCGCGCGCTTGGGGCCGAAGTCATTCTTTATGACCGGCAAAAGGGTGACCGCAAAGCGATCGCCGAGGACATCGCAAGCCGCACGGGCGCGATCATGGTGCCACCCTACGATGACGAAGCCATCATTGCCGGGCAGGGCACCATCGGCGTTGAAGTCTGCGAGCAGCTGGCGGCCGCCGGCCTGAGCGCGGATATGCTCCTGTGCCCGGCGGGCGGCGGAGGGCTCGTCGCCGGCACCTCGACAGCGCTGCGGGCCCTGTCTCCGGCAACGCGCGTTTTTTGCGTTGAACCCGAAGGTTTCGACGATACGCGTGCCTCGCTTGAGCGGGGACAAAGAACCGCCAACAGACCGGGTCACGCCTCGATCTGCGATTCCATCGTCACGCCGATCCCCGGCGAAGTGACCTTTCCGATCAATCTCGCCAATCTGGCTGGCGGTCTGGCTGTTTCGGATACCGCAGTGATCGAGGCTGTCTATTGTCTGTTTGAACGGTCCAAGCTGGTGGTTGAACCGGGGGGCGCGGTTGGGCTGGCAGCCCTGCTCGCCGGCAAGATCGCGCTCGGAGGCAAGACGGCTGTGGTCATTCTCTCCGGCGGCAACATGGACCTGAGCAGCTTTCAGCAAAAATTTGCCCAGCCTGCAGACTGACTGAAGGGAGCAACCTAGCGGGCCGATAAATGATTGCCCGGGGTCTTTTCTTCAGCCACATGAGGTGGAAAATTGATCGTACGTCGTGCCGCCCAAAACGTTCTTGCGAGGACGGCAGACAACCGGGAGTGAATTTGTGGCCAAACATGTCCGCGGAGGAAGCAAGATTTACGATGCAATTCGCGAATCCATCCTGCGCCTTGAGCTGCGTCCAGGATCGGTGATCGATGAAGCGGCACTGGCAGAAAGCATCAATGTCTCGAGAACGCCGGTGCGTGAAGCAATCATTCAGCTCATTGCGGATGACCTCGTCATTCGCGATGGTCGCACGGCACGTGTTGCGCCGCTCGATTTTGATGAAATTTCCAAGTTATACGACGCGTTGACTGTTTCCAGCAGGATGATCCATCGACTTGCTGCGGAAAATCGCAGTGACGCCGATCTGCGCAAGATCAAATCTGCGATGCTCGCTTTTGAGCAGGGGATCAGCAAGGCCGACGGTCTGGCGCGCTCTGAACTGAATATTGCCTTCCACCTATGCATTTCGGCTGCCGCAAAGAACACATACTTCGAGGATTTTTATGAGAAAATCCTGTTTGCCACAAACAGGCTGGCACGCGCCTGCTTCGCGGAAAGCCTACGCGGGGAAATTTCCGATTATCCCGACGACGACCTTTCGGCGCATATGACCGAAACGGTGCGCCAGCACCGCCTGATGTACGACGCCATCGTGACCCGCAATCTTGACGATTCGGACGAATTGGCTCTCATGCATGTCACCTTGGCCAAGGGGCGGCTGCAAAAGGCATTGTTCCGCACGGCGCGATCCGTAGATCGCGGTCTCGTTGACATTAGGCAGAGCAAGGCACCAGACTGAGCTACTCCCCATTGGTTGGACAGATATCGTGACGGATTCAGCTACTCTCCGGAGCTGCGGGTCGGGTTGAACAGTAATCCAATAGACGACAGCTGGGGTCAGACCCGGTGCGCAGCGTGGAGTCGCTGACGGTTGTAGAACGACATCCAGTGGGCGATGCCTGCCTTGGCCTGCAAGCCGGTTTCCCAAGCGTGCAGGTAGACGCATCCGTATTTGAGCGAGCGCCAGAGGCGTTCCACGAAGACGTTGTCGAGGCAGCGCCCCTTGCCATCTATAGAGATCCAGCTTCCCGCGTGCCGAAGCGGTGGATCGCCTCATTTAGCGCCTCTACGCAGAAGTCGGCCTCCATTGTGTTCGAAAGCCGCCGGGACAGAACCTTTCGGATGGACCAGTCCATGATTGCGACGAGATAGAGAAAGCCCCGTCGCATCGGGATATAGGTTCTTTAATTGAGCAAGCGCTCTTTCACATTTTGCAGGGCCGAACCTATCAAGGTTCTTTCCGAAGTCAGCCCAATGGCTGCTTCATCTCGACGTCCAAGGCCTCGATGTTCCCGGGGTAATATGCGCGGTGCCGTGATTGCCCGCATGTAGATCGCTCGGGTTCCATCGATCGCCTGCCGTTGGTTCGGACCGGCAGTTCGGTGCAGCGCTACGGCCGCAGTTTCTTCCTTAGCCTCTCATGCCGCCTGCTCCTTGGCTTGGAACTCAGTCCCATCGACCCACAACCGTTGCAGCAACACGGCGAGTTTACGAGCCAAGGCGACAACGGCCTTTTTATGCCCGATCCTCGCTTTTAATGCCCGCGCCCATTATTTGAGATGAGCCCCATTGCCAGCACGAGCGCGCGTCAGCAGGCTGTTGGCCGCCTCGTAAAGAACAGTTCGTAGAAGCGTGTCGCCGCGCCGGGAGATCCTTCCACTTATGTCGAGAGCCCCCGATTGATGCGGTCGTGCGGTTAGCCCGATGTAGGCTCCAACCGATCGCGACCGCCTGAACCGGGCTGGGTCATCCACCGTCGCCACAAAGGCGAAGGCGCTGATCGCGCCGATGCCCGGCGTTGTCATCAGACGTCGGCAGGTGGCGTCATTCCGCACATACACTCTGAGCTGGCGATCAAGAGCGGCAAGCCCGCGCAAAATGTCAGCCCGAAGGTGGACAAGCGGGCGCACAATGTCGGAGACGACGCTGTCATTCTCGATCGCAGTCAGGACACGCACGGCAAAGGTCTTTTGTTCCTTGGTCATCGGAATGCCGAAGCTCGCGAGCAGGCCACGAATCGTATTCTCAATGTTCATTCGGGCTTTCATGGCGACCTCGCGCACACGAAGCAGTGCCCGCATCCTCTGGCTCGCCATGCTCTTGACCGAGATCGCCCGATAGAAGCCTGTACGAGCAAGCTCAGCGAGCATCGCAGCGTCGTTGGCGTCCGTTTTGTTGTGCATCTGTGACAACACCGCATGAGCCTGGCGGGCATCCACCCAAACAACGGGGATCTCCTGCGCCAGAAGCCCCGCGTAGAGCCAGTTTGACGCGCGCCCGGTTTCCATCACGATCTGGGCAACCTCTCCGTCAACTGCTTTGATAGCCTGTGTAATCGCGCCAGGGTCAGTGACGGCTTTGGTGGCAAGGACGACCCGACTGGTCTCGTCTCGCACGCAGACCGCCGTTTCGCTTTTCGATACATCAAGTCCGACATAGAGTTTCCGCATGGCTCGCTCCTCCGGTTGAGTCCGACGCGATACTGCGCCGTTCGGCGCGCCTTGCTCAATTACGCGGAGTGATGTCAGCGCACCACACTTGGTTGGGCCGATCAATCCGCAGACCGCGCAGCAGATAGGGGTAGGTCTTGCGCTCCTTCGCTGGAGCGCTGGTATCCGGCTTCTGGTAGATTGGCATCAGGTTCATCAGTTGCATCAATCGCCGGATGCGCTTGACATTGACCTCGTGCCCTTCGCCCTGGAGGTGCCAGGTCATCCGCTGAACACCGAAGAACGGCGTTTCCAAGAACTGCTGGTCGATTTTCCGCTTTAGGCCGAGATTCACCAGGTTCTCGCCCTGCGGCTCGTAATAGTACGAGGAGCGCGAGATCGACAGTAGGCGGCACTGCGCCCCGACAGAGAGCCGTGGGTTGGCTGGCTCAATCATCGAGCGCCTCACTTGCCGGTCCATAGTTTAAGCTTTTGGACAAAAAATCATTGGCCACAGCCAGCCCTCCGTTTTTGGCGTGAAGCTCCCGGACAGCGACCTCGTCGATCTCGGCTGCCTTCTTCGAGCCGCTTCTGCCGGGGCCATGCTGCCCACACGGATGAAGGTGCGCGGCGCGGCGGCGATTGTGACGGATGGCGCGTTCCGTGACGGGCAGGAATTGGCCGAACTCGATTTCCCTGCCTATGCCCGACAGGTCACCGCCTCGACGCGGCTCAGCTATCACCGCTGCGTCGATCTCAACGTGCCTATCGCCTGCGCGGATGTCGCCGTTTATCCCGGCGATGTGATCGTCGGCGATGGCGATGGCGTCACCGTTATGCCGCGCCACCTCGCGGTGGAGATGGCGGACCTGTGCGAAGCACGCGACAGACTGGAGAAGTATCTGCACTACCGCATCTCGGCTGGCGATCCGCTCTACGGCACTTACCCGCCGACGCCGCAGGTCAGGGCCGATTACGCCGAATGGGTCAGACAGGGGGCGGACCCCGCCAAGGCTACCACTATCCGCGCGCCCAAGGTGGCGTCATGAAGATCACGCCCCAGCATATGGAAGCGGAGATCCGGCGCTACTTCTCGGCCTGCAACGCGGGTGACTACGCCGCGCTGGTCTCGTGCTTTACCCCGGATGCGGTGCATTATTTCCCGCCCGGCCTGCCCGATATCCCGTGGCGCAGCGCCGATGTCATCGCGAAAAAATGGGTGTGGTGCGTCAAGGAACTGGGCTCGCAATGGACCATCGAGAAGGTGCTGTGCTCGTCCACGGCGCCGGAAGCGGTGATTGAATGGACGCACTGGAAGCGCAAGTCCGGTACCGCCCTGCGCGGCGATGAATGGTACATTCTTCTGTGAGAAAACTGGGCTGATCAAGGAAATCCGTGCCTATTACGCCGCCCCGGCGGACAAGGCCGTGGAGATCAACCAACTCCAGGACTTCGACTACAAAGGCCGTGGCTACCACCTCAGTCACGACGACAGACCGGGTGCGGATTGGAGGAAGTCAGCACAAAAAGGCTGTTAGCTATCAACCCGGACTTACCATTCGCGGGCTGCCACCATTCAGTCAGCAAATGTTTTAGTTGGTCCCCCTGCCTCAAAGCGTCAGCGTTCAACGCGCAAACTCAATCCCCCGCCTCCTGCTCCCGATCCTTTGCCTTTCCGCGCTCTTGAGACAGCCTCTCCAATATCTCAGCTTGCTTGCGTCTGATCTCGGCGACGGGGTCGAGTGCCGCGGCGACGATTGGCGTATTGACCGACTTGGCCGGATCATTCGCGATTGACCGTGCCGCATCTGCTGCGATCCGGGCCTCCTGACCTTCCCTCGCAGCATTCCGCTCCGATTCCCGCACGGTCGCGCGGCTTTGCGCGATCTCTGCGGGTTTGCCCTGCCGGGACAGCGGAGCAGCCTCAACCTTGCGTTCCGCCTCGACGGTACGATCAGCCAGCCTCTGTGCTTGTATGGCCTCGCGCTGTTCCTTTGATGCAACCTGCAGCGCGTCCCTGCTCAGCTCAGCCTTCGCCACATTCTCCTTGGCCAGTTGCTGTGCTGTTTCTCTCGCCTCGGCTGCCCGCTGCTGATCCACCCGTTCGGCAATGCGTTCAATGGCTATAGCAGCACGCTCCTGGAACCTGGTGCGTGATCCCTCAGGCAGTATGGCCGAGACATCGGCAACCCTCTGGTTCATCAGACGCAGATCATGGAGCATCTCGGCAGCGGATTTCGGCATGGGGGCAGGGCGCTCATTGTGGGATTGGGGTTGGACGGTCGGTGGGTTTGTAGACGCCTGGATTGTATCGACTGGCCGAGCCTCTCGGCTCGCTTCTCGCGTTCCTGTCACAACCCTGCTGACCTCACCCTTCACAGCAGCCTTCAGCTCTCCCAGAACCTCGCCCGCGGCCTTCGCGGCGACGAGGCGCTGGACCATGGCATGGACACTGCTGTTTGCCTGCACATCCTTCGCCGCAGCCTGCCAGCTCTTCAGGCTCTCGGTCACCGCAACCCTGTCACGGCTCGTCTCGGGGATACGGATGGGGTTGGCGCGCGCTGTGGCGATCCGTTCCCTGGCATTGGTGATGAGACCGGCATTGCGGGGGTCATTGGCATAGGCTCGATCCTGCTCCTTGCGCTGTGGTCTCGGCGTCTCCGCCACATCGACGATGGATTTGTCCTTGGGACCATAGGATCGGGACGAGGCCTGTTCGGCCGCACGGGTCGCCACGACCTCAAGACCATGCGCGCGGGCATGAGCGGCGTAGGTCATCCGCCACTGGCTGAGATCATTCGGACCGGGATGAAGCTTTGTCCCGCTTTCGCTGCGCACCGCCACGATCGCATGAGCGTGGATGTGACCCGCTTCTGCCTTGTCCGTGTGCACCCCGAACATGAACTTGTGATCGGAGAACTGCTCATGCAGGAAAGACCGGACAGCATTGGTGAAGGCCTTCACATCCGTCCCTGCCTTGGCCGAGACCACCATATGCATCGTATCCCTCGGGGTCTGTGACCGAAGATGCCGGCCCCAGTCGCGGTTGACATCACGGACATCATCCGCCGTGGCCATCCGCTTGCCCTGATGATCGAGGGCAGGGGGACGACTGACCAATGACGTGAGCTTGGCGCCCAGCGCTTCCTTGCCATGCCCCGGTGTCTGCGGCTCGATGCTGACGCCATACGCGGGATACCCCGTCGCGACGACAATACGCGCCTTTATGGCTGCTTCCGAGCGTGGATCGAACGATTTGCCAATGGGCGCATCCTCCGTCGTCCCCAGACGCTTCTCGACAACCCGGATGCGGGACGCGAGAGCAGGGGAACGACGATCTGATGTGTCAGTGGACGTCTGTGAAGGAGGTGCCTTTGAGGAAGAGGGTGCAGCGGTGGTTGCCCGGTCGCCGATCACAGTGCCCTTGCCCCTGGCCCGTTCTTCCGGCGTGATGCCCCGCGCCATGACAGCAACGACGCGCGCCTCGAGAATCCCGTCCTTCTGGACATCGACACGATACGCATGGCGATGTCCCTCGAAGGCAGCACCGACTGCGGAGGAGAGCAGGGCGCGGCCCTCGTCACTGTCACGCACGCCGCTGAGCTGCACCCTGACAGTCACCACATCCTGGCTCGGCGTGCGTTTCTCAAAGGATGCTGACCAGGCCCTGATTTCCTCGGCCACCGCGTCCTTGTCCGGCAGTCTCACCCCGTCATGTGTCTCAAGCTCGACCTCGTCGCGTTCAATATACTGCGCAGTCGCCGTAGCCCGTGCCGTCCCATGGGCATAGGACACCACCTTCACCACGGCCGGCTGATATCCCCGTGCCAGCAGCGACGCCGTCGAGACGGAACCGCCCGCAGAGCCAAACCCGGCACCCGCCACAAGGCCTGCACCGCCACCACCGGAATGACCACGACCCAAAAGACCTGAGCCGGCCCCACCAACAGCTCCAACACCGGACTGCGCGCCACCCCGCGCCGTGACACGCCCCAGCCGCCGCCGGCGCTCCTCATCCTGATCCCCGGTGATCGTGCGCGAGGCAAGGTCGGAGAAGGCAGCGCCCGAAGGATAACCGCCATGGGAATGACTGAGATCACCCAGCCCACCCAATCCTCCGAACCCCACCTTCCGGCCCGCACCAAGGCGCGCCGCCAGAGCCGCATTCGCAGCAATCCACGGCGACGGATCGAAGCCGGAGGAGGAGGAGCCAATGCTCATTCCGCAACAAGCCCGTTATCGATCATGGCAGGGGCAGTCACAGAGGGAACCAAACCACAGGAGGAATGACTGAAGCGCTCTTCCTCTTGGCCGGCTTAGGAGCATCAGAAGGAGCGGCAACATCCGCCTTTGCTGCGCGCGGCCTGACCAACGCCTCAGTGTCTTCACCCCGCACGACCAGCCCCGCGCGCTGACGCAGGGCAGTCGACGCAGCACCCGAAGCCTCGGTCCAGACCGACAGCTCATCATCCAGCGACGCGATCATCTCCTGCAGACCGCGCCACACAGGTTCGGCTTCCGCGACGTCAGCCGCATCGCCACGATGGATCGCATGCAGCACCTGCATCAGGTTGCGCCCGACCATCCGGACCTGACCGGTCAGCGCTTCGATCCGCTCTACACCCCCAGTCGACAGGGCAGGGCCGACATCCACCGACGCACGCACCAGACGGCGCACCAACTCGGACTTGCCGACGCCGAACATCTCGGCCGCATGATCCATTATATCGCAATCTACAGCCGACAGCTCGACACGTAGCGAACGCCTCTCCTCCCGCCCTGTCTCCCGTCGCGTCATCTCGGTTCCAATCCGCAATGGGTTGAATCAGTTCGATTGACGCCAGATAAAGCCGCACACCCAGCGTCAGTGTTCCTCTGGTTTGAACAACAAACCGGTATCTTGTCAATCAATAATAGATAATATATTGCATTATGAAATAAGAAAGGAACCTCCAAAGTCGGCCGCCATAGCAGGTGTGGTATCTCTCTGCCCGTTATGATACATATTCGCTCACTTACATTCTCTTATGGGTGTTTTCGTATCAATGCCTGCAACCCTGTCTCAACGTCAGATTGTCCAAGACCACCTCGCACAGCACGGCATCGCGAGGATGGGGGAGATGCGTGCGAAAGGGATCACAGGCGCCACGCTCAGCCGGATGGAGCGCGCCGGCGAGATCATCAGACTTGCTCGCGGTCTTTATCAGAAAGCCGATGCCGATCTCGTGGCGGAACACACTCTGGCCGAGGCGACCAAGCGCGCACCCAAGGGCATTATCTGCTTGACCTCAGCTCTCGCGTTCCATGGGCTGACAGTTCAGATGCCGCGCTCCATCTGGATGGCCTTCGGCACAACAGAGTGGTTTCCGCGCACAGGACAGCCTCCCATCCGTGGCGTGCGGTTTGCCGATGCCTATCTGGATCACGGGATCGAGACACATCTGATTGAAGGCGTTCCGGTTCGAGTCTTCGCGATTGCCAAGACCATTGCTGACTGCTTCCGCAACAAGCGGCAGGTCGGGATCAGCATCGCGATCGAAGGGCTTCAGGAAGCGCTGCGCCAACGTAAAGCGACACCTGCCGAGATCATGGCGGAAGCGGAACGGGGCAGGGTCGCGAAGACCATTCAGCCCTATGTCGAGGCACTGACGACCAATGGCTAAAGAACTCAAGAATGTCGGCGCCTCGGTCAGGGCCAAGCTGCTCGCCCTGTCGAAATCCAGTGGGCAGACCTTTGACCTCGTCCTGACGCGGTTTGCGCTGGAGCGGCTTCTCTATCGCCTCTCGCAGTCCGAGTTCTCGGAGCGTTTTGTGCTGAAGGGCGCCCTGCTTCTCATTACCTGGCTCGAGACCCCGCATCGCCCGACTCGGGATCTCGATCTGCTCGGATATGGCGATCCTGATCCTGAACGCATGCTGGCGGCATTTCGCAACATATTGGAGAGGGACGTCAATGACGGCGTCACCTTTGATAGTGGGGTCAGAACAAGAGCTGTCCGAAATCATACGCTAGGCACGAACAGGACGTGAACTCTCGTCTCTGACGCGCATGATGGTCTGCCGGCTGGTCTGGAACTTCCTGGCAAGGGCGGCGACACTGATG
>Ga0209573_1001226_pt1 | contig 41709 bp, 28 predicted proteins | sample TNRBio252014_DNA_FD_185870 | JGI IMG/M metagenome (GOLD analysis project Ga0209573, IMG submission 185870) | Wastewater treatment Type I Accumulibacter community from EBPR Bioreactor in Madison, WI, USA - TNR Reactor_6/25/2014_ DNA (SPAdes)... | ecosystem: Engineered > Bioreactor > EBPR >...
CGGCCACCGGCTACGACACCAAGAGCTGGGAGCAGCTCAGCCACTACTACGACATCCAGGCCTGGCTGCCGAAGAACATCGTGTTCGTGTCGAAGAAGGCCTTCGATGCGCTCGACCAGCCGAGCCGCGATGCGTTGCTCAAGGCGGCTGCGGTCGCCGAGGAGCGCGGCTGGAAGGTGTCCGAAGAAAAGACCGCCTGGTACATCGACCAGCTCAAGGCCAACAAGATGACGGTGCAGCCGGCCCCCGCGGCGCTGCAGGCCGAGCTGCTCAAGATCGGCGAGAAGATGACCGCCGAGTGGGTGGAGAAGGCCGGTCCCGACGGCCAGGCCATCCTCGACGCCTATCGCAAGCTCAAGTAATCCGCTTCTCCATGGGGCCCGCCCGCACGGGCCCCGCCTCTTCCGGAGACCGCCATGAGAGCGCTTCTCGATTCCCTGTATCGCCTGGCCGGCGTGCTCGCCGCGGTCGGCATGGTCGCCACCCTGGTGCTGGTCGCCGTCGGCATCTTCACCCGGCCGCTCGGCATCTACGTCCCGGGCACCGACGACTACGCCGGCTACGCGATGGCGGCCTGCGGCTTCCTTGCGCTGGCCTACACCTTCAAGCACGGCGAGCACATCCGCGTCACCCTGGTGATCGAGCGCGCCGGGCCGCGCCTGCGCGCGGCGCTGGAGTGGTTCGCGCTCGCCACCGCCACCGCGGTCGCGGCCACGCTGGCGTTCTACGCCCTGCGCCTGGTGCTGCAGTCGCACGAGTTCGAGGAGATCTCGCAGGGCGTGGATGCGACGCCGCTGTGGATTCCGCAGCTGTCGATGGCGATCGGCGCGATCGTGCTGCTGATCGCGCTCGTCGACGACCTGGTGATGACCACCCTGGGCCGCGCACCGACGCGACTCGCCAACCACAGCGGCGAAGCCGCGCGCATGGAATGAGGAGCGCGTCATGGAATTGATGATTGCGGCCGCGATGATCGGCCTGATGCTGACGCTGCTCGCCGGCGGGGTGTGGATCGGCCTGGCTCTGATGGCGATCGGCATCCTCGGCATGCTCGGCTTCACCCCGCGCGCGCCCGGCGACGGGATGGCGGTGGCGATCTGGGGCGCCGGCTCTAGCTGGACCCTGACCGCGCTGCCGTTGTTCCTGTGGATGGGCGAGATCCTGTTCCGCACCAAGCTGTCCGAAGACATGTTCAAGGGCCTGTCGCCCTGGCTCGAGCGCCTCCCGGGCCGCCTGCTCCACACCAACATCATCGGCTGCACGCTGTTTGCCGCGGTGTCGGGCTCGTCGGCGGCAACCTGCGCCACCATCGGCAAGATCGCGCTGCCCGAGCTCGAGCGCCGCGGCTATCCCGAGTCGATGGCGCTCGGCACCCTGGCCGGCGCCGGCACCCTCGGCCTGCTGATCCCGCCCTCGATCATCATGATCGTGTATGGCGTCGCGGCCGACGTGTCGATTTCCAAGCTCTTCATCGGCGGCGTGCTGCCCGGCATCCTGCTGGCGAGCCTGTTCATGGGCTGGGTGGTGGTGTGGTCGCTGATGAACCCGGACAAGATCCCCGCCGCCGACCTGAAGACCACCTTCGTCGAGAAGCTCGTCGCCTCGAAGAACCTGATCCCGGTGATCCTGCTCATCGGCGGCGTGCTCGGCTCGATCTACAGCGGCGTCGCCACCGCCACCGAGGCGGCGGCGATCGGCGTGATCGGCAGCCTGATCATCGCTGCCAGCCAGCGCACGCTCAACCGCAAGAGCTTCTTCGGCGCGCTGATGGGTGCGACCCGGCTGTACTGCATGATCGCGCTGATCCTCGCCGGCTCGGCCTTTCTCACCTTGGCGATGGGCTACATCGGCCTGCCGCGCCACCTCGCCGAGTGGATCGGCGCGCTCGGCCTCAGCCCGGCGATGCTGCTGGTGGCGCTGGCGATCTTCTACGTGCTGCTCGGCTGCTTCCTCGACGGCATCTCGATCGTGGTGCTGACGATGGCGGTGCTGATGCCGACCATCCAGAGCGCGGGCATCGATCCGCTGTGGTTCGGCATCTTCGTGGTGGTCGTGGTGGAGATGGCGCAGGTCACGCCGCCGGTGGGCTTCAACCTGTTCGTGCTGCAGGGCCTGACCGGGCGCGACATGACGGTGATCGCGCGCTACGCGCTGCCCTACTTTCTGCTGATGGTGCTGGCGGTGGTGCTGCTCTACGTGTTTCCGGGCCTGGTCACCTGGCTGCCGGGGAAGATGATCGGTTGATGCGGTGCCGGCCTGGCGTTAGCCGCCGGTGCCAGCATTTTTGTTCGCGGTCGGCGTGGCGGCAGCCTGCGCGCAGCGCGCCTCGGAGGCGATCCAGTCATGCACGGTGGCCACCCGCGGGTCGGCGAGCGCGCCGGCCGAATACACCAGGCAGTAGCGCTTGCCGGTCGCCACCGTGTTTGCGAAGGGCGCCACCAGCCGCCCGCTGGCGAGTTCATTGGTGATCAGCGTGCGGCGCGCGATCGCCACCCCCATGCCGGCGATCGCGCACTGCATGGTGATGTGGTTGCGGTTGAACATGTAGCCGCGCCGCACCTCGACCTGCGGCGCACCGATGGCCTTGAGGTAGCGCTCCCACTCGGCATAGGGCGGGCTGCCGCGCCAGGCGGTCATGTCGTGGAGGAGCGGGTAGTGCTGCAGCGCATCGGGCGAGTCCAGCGCCGGGCGGCCTTCGAGCAGGCGCGGCGAACACACCGGGAAGATCTCTTCCTCGAGCAGCACCGTGCTCTGGAAGCCGGGATAGGTGCCGTCGTTGAGGTCGATCGCGAGGTCGAACTCGCCGTCGCGCAGCGAATAGGTGCTGTCCTCGGCCACCACCTGCAGCTCGATCTGCGGAAAGCGTTCCATCAGCCGCGGCAGTCGCGGCACCAGCCAGGTGGCGAGAAACGACGGCAGGGTGCGCACCCGCACCACGCCGCTCAACGCGCCGCCGCGCAGGCGGCCGATGGCCAGTTCCACCGCGGCATAGGCCGGATCGACGGCGACGAGCAGGCGCTTGCCGGCGTCGGTGAGCTCGAGGCGGCGTGGCAGGCGGCGGAACAGGCGCTGGCCGAGCCAGTCCTCGAGCAGCTTGATCTGCTGGCTCACCGCGCCGGTGGTGATGTGCAGTTCCTCGCCGGCGCGGGTGAAGGACAGGTGGCGGGCGGCGGCCAGGAAGACCCGGAGCCGGGTGTGCACCTGGGAAGGCGTGTTCGGCAGCATGGTTTAATTTTTCTAAAGCAAAGATAAAAAACTATCGATCGACGCGCCGAAATTGGCCAGTGAGAATGTCGGTCATGCAGCGATAAGTATTTTCATGCTTAGCGAAATTAAAGCAAGCCACTTTTTTAACCGGAGTCCCACCATGTCCATCAGCGTTCTCGACCTGTTCAAGATCGGCGTCGGCCCCTCCAGCTCGCACACCGTCGGGCCGATGCGTGCGGCGCACGATTTCGTCGTCGAACTGCAGCAGCGCACGCCGCTGGACGCGGTGCGGCGCATCGAGGTCAAGCTCTACGGCTCGCTGTCGGCGACCGGCGTCGGCCACGGTACCGACCATGCGGTGGTCGCCGGCCTGATGGGCGCACGCCCGGACGAGGTCGATCCGGATTTTCTCGTTGAAGCGGTCGATGCGGTGCGTCTCGACGCCAGCCTGCCCCTGCCCGGCGGCGTGATGGTGCCTTTCGACTGGGCGCGCGACATGCGCCTGTTGCCGGTGAGTCTGCCCTACCACCCCAACGCGATGCGCATTGCCGCGCACGGCGACGAGGGCGTGCTGTACCAGAACACCTACTACTCGGTCGGTGGCGGTTTCGTCATCGACGAGGCGCAGGCGCAGTCGGGCGAGTCGGCCGAGGCGGCGGTCGAGCTCCCCTATCCCTTCGACGACGGTGCCCAATTGCTCGAGCAGTGTCGTCGCCACGGCCTGCGCATCAGCGAGCTGATGCTCGCCAACGAAAGCGCCTGGCGCAGCGAGGCCGAGACCCGCGCCGCCCTGCAGCGCATCTGGGCCGTGATGCGCGCCTGCGTCGAACGCGGCGTGGGCCACGAGGGCGTGCTGCCGGGCGGACTCAACGTGCGCCGCCGCGCCCCTGCGCTGTATCGCAAGCTCAGCGAGCACAGCGCCGGTCGCAACATGATCAGCGACTCGATGACCGCGCTCGACTGGGTCAACCTCTATGCGCTGGCGGTGAACGAAGAGAACGCCGGCGGCGGCCGCGTGGTGACCGCCCCCACCAATGGCGCCGCCGGCATCATCCCGGCCGTGCTGCACTACTACATGAAGTTCATGCCCGGCAGCAGTGAGCGCGACGTGGAGAACTTCCTCCTCGCCGCCGCCGCGGTCGGCGTGCTGTGCAAGAAGAACGCCTCGATCTCCGGTGCCGAGGTCGGCTGCCAGGGCGAGGTCGGCTCGGCGTGCGCGATGGCGGCCGCCGGCCTCGCCGAAGTGCTCGGCGGCACGCCCGAGCAGGTCGAGAACGCCGCCGAGATCGGCCTCGAGCATAACCTCGGCCTGACCTGCGACCCGGTCGGCGGCCTGGTGCAGGTGCCCTGCATCGAGCGCAACGCGATGGCCTCGATCAAGGCGATCAACGCCGCCCAGCTCGCCCTGCGTGGCGACGGGGCGCATGCGATCTCGCTCGACCAGGTGATCCGCACCATGCGCGACACCGGCCGCGACATGCTCGACAAGTACAAGGAAACCTCCCGCGGCGGCCTCGCCGTCAGCTTCCCCGAGTGCTGATCGCGCTCGGGGGGCTGCGCGCGCAGGTCCCGTAACCCGCAGCAAGCGCAGTTCCCAAACTCAAACCCAAAGCAACAAGCAATTACGAGGAGACATGAAATGACTACCGCAACCCCCACGGCTCTGCAGCGCGTGCTGCGCATGAGCCTCATCTCCCAGATCGCCATCGGTCTGGTCCTGGGCATCGCCCTCGCGCTTATCGCGCCGGGCGCCACCAAATCGGTCGCGCTGCTCGGCGACCTCTTCATCGCCGCGCTGAAGGCCGTCGCGCCGATCCTGGTCTTCGTGCTGGTGGCGGCAGCGATCGCCAACCACAAGCACGGCCAGCCCACGCACATCCGCCCGGTGCTGATCCTCTACCTGCTCGGCACCTTCGCCGCCGCGGTGGTGGCGGTGGTCGCCAGCTTCGCGTTCCCGACCACTCTGGTGCTCGACACCGCGGCTGCGACCGGCAACCCGCCGGGCGGCATCCTCGGGGTGCTCAAGAACCTGCTGCTCAGCGTCGTTTCAAACCCGGTGCGTGCGCTGATGGAAGGCAACTTCATCGGCATCCTGGCGTGGGCGATCGGCCTGGGCGTCGCGCTGCGGCATGCCAGCGACAGCACGCGTGCGATGGTCAATGACCTTGCGGATGCGGTGTCCTCGATCGTGCATCTGGTGATCCGCTTCGCCCCGCTCGGCATCTTCGGCCTCGTCGCCGCCACCATGGGCGAGACCGGCTTCGACGCGCTGCTCGGCTACGGCAAGCTGCTGATGGTGATCGTGGGCTGCATGCTGTTCGTCGCCCTCGTGGTCAACCCGCTGTTCGTGTTCTGGAAGATTCGCAGCAACCCCTATCCGCTGGTGCTCACCTGCCTGCGTGAAAGCGGCGTCACCGCCTTCTTCACCCGCAGCTCGGCCGCCAACATCCCCATCAACCTTGAGCTGTGCAAGCGCCTGGGCCTGCACGAGGACACCTACGCGATCTCGATCCCGCTCGGCGCCACGATCAACATGGGCGGCGCGGCGATCACGATCTCGGTGATGTCGCTCGCCGCTGCGCACACCCTCGGCATCGCGATCGATTTCCCGACCGCGCTGCTGCTGAGCGTGGTGTCCGCGCTCGCCGCTTGCGGTGCGTCCGGTGTGGCGGGTGGCTCGCTGCTGCTGATCCCGATGGCGACCAGCCTGCTCGGCGTCCAGGCCGACGTGGCGATGCAGGTGGTGGCGATCGGCTTCGTGATCAGCGTGGTGCAGGATTCGGCGGAGACCGCGCTCAACTCCTCGACCGACGTCATCTTCACCGCCGCCGCCTGTGCTGGCGAGAGCGGCGAGCCGCTGAATCTGGATCGCGCCTGATCAGCGCACAGGAATTCGCCTGCGGCAACTGCGCGGGCGTGGGCTCCGGAGGCCGTTGCGGCCTCCGGGGGCTCGGGGCTCAGGCCCCGAGCACTCCCCAAGAACATACCTTGTCATGGGGTCCGGCAATCCCCCAACCACTGCAATGGAGTCGTGATGAAAGACAACCCCCAATCCCCCGCGCGCGAGCGCTTCCTCGCCCAGCTGCAGGGCGTGGTCGATCAGATCCGAGCCGACGGCTTCTACAAGGCCGAGCGTGTCATCGACAGCCCTCAGGGCGCCCAGGTCCACCTCGGCAGCGGTGCCGACGTCCTCAACTTCTGCGCCAACAACTACCTCGGTCTCGCCAATGACCCGCGCCTCGTCAAGGCGGCTCAGGACGGCCTGGCCGAGGACGGCTTCGGCATGGCCTCGGTGCGCTTCATCTGCGGCACGCAGTCGGTGCACAAGCAGCTCGAGGCCAGCATCTCGAAGTTTCTCGGCACCGAGGACACCATCCTCTACGGGAGCTGCTTCGACGCCAACGGCGGTCTGTTCGAGACCCTGCTCACCGAAGAGGACGCGGTCATCTCCGACGAGCTCAACCACGCCTCGATCATCGACGGCGTGCGCCTGTGCAAGGCCAAACGCTACCGCTACCGCAACAACGACATGGCCGACCTCGAGGCGCAGCTGCAGGCCGCAGACGCTGCCGGCGTGCGCTTCAAGCTCATCGCCACCGACGGCGTGTTCTCGATGGACGGCGTCATCGCCGACCTCAAGTCCGTTTGCGACCTGGCCGACAAATACGGCGCGCTGGTGATGGTCGACGACTCCCACGCCGTCGGCTTCGTCGGCACGCACGGCCGCGGCACGGCGGAATACTGCGGCGTGGAAGGCCGCGTGGACATCATCACCGGCACGCTCGGCAAGGCGCTCGGCGGCTCCTCGGGCGGCTACACCTCGGGCCACAAGGAGATCATCGAGCTGCTGCGCCAGCGCTCGCGGCCTTATCTGTTCTCGAACACGCTCGCGCCCTCGATCGCGGCGGCGTCGATCAAGGTCATGGAACTGCTCGCCAGTGACGAAGGTCTGGAACTGTGCCGGCGCGTGAAGGAAAACGGTGAACATTTCCGCCGCGAGATGAGCAAGCTCGGCTTCACCCTGGCGGGCAAGGATCACCCGATCGTCCCGGTCATGCTCGGCGACGCGCAACTGGCCGGTCGCATGGCCGAAGAGCTGCTGAAGGAAGGCATCTATGTGATCGGCTTCTCCTTCCCGGTCGTGCCCAAGGGCAAGGCGCGCATCCGCACGCAGATGAGCGCCGCGCACACCACCGCGCAGATCGACCGTGCCGTGGCGGCCTTCGCCAAGGTGGGCAAGGCAATCGGCGCCATTGCCTGACCACCCACCTTCATAACGATTGAGAGGAAACTCATGAAAGCCTTGGTGAAATTGACCCCGTCGGTTGGGCTCACGCTGGCCAGCGTGGATAAACCGGAAGTCGGGCACAACGATGTCCTCATCAAAATCAAGAAGACCGCGATCTGCGGTACGGACATCCACATCTGGAAGTGGGACGAGTGGGCGCAGAAGACCATTCCCGTCCCCATGCACGTCGGCCACGAGTACGTGGGCGAAATCGTCGAAATGGGCCAGGAGGTGCAAGGTTTCAAGATCGGCGACCGCGTGTCGGGCGAAGGGCACATCACCTGCGGTTTCTGCCGCAACTGCCGTGCCGGCCGCCGTCACCTGTGCCGCAACACGGTGGGCGTCGGCGTGAATCGCGCGGGCGCGTTCGCTGAGTACCTGGCGATCCCGGCGGTCAATGCCTTCAAGATTCCGGACGACATCTCCGACGACCTGGCGGCGATCTTCGACCCCTTCGGCAATGCCACTCACACGGCGCTGTCGTTCAACCTGGTCGGCGAGGACGTGCTCATCACCGGCGCGGGCCCGATCGGCATCATGGCCGTGGCGATCGCGCGTCACGTCGGCGCGCGCCATGTCGTCATCACCGACGTCAACGACCATCGCCTGGAACTTGCGCGCAAGATGGGCGCGACCCGCGCGGTGAACGTGAGCCGCGAGAATCTCGCCGACGTGAAGGAAGAACTGCACATGGTCGAGGGCTTCGACGTCGGGCTGGAGATGTCGGGCGTACCGTCCGCGTTCACTTCGATGCTCGAGCACATGAACCACGGCGGCAAGATCGCGCTGCTCGGCATTCCGCCCTCGAACACTGCGATCGACTGGAACCAGGTCATCTTCAAGGGCCTGGAGATCAAGGGGATTTACGGCCGCGAGATGTTCGAGACCTGGTACAAGATGGTCGCGATGCTGCAGAGCGGGCTGGACCTGAGCCCGATCATCACCCACCACTACCCGGTTCAGGACTTCAAGACCGGGTTCGAGACCATGCTCTCGGGCAACAGCGGCAAGGTGATCCTCGACTGGGAAGCGCTGGCCGCCTGACCGTCGTGATGTGGCAATAAGCACAAAGCCCGGGCCTGCCTGGGTTTTGTGCCTTGCAGCGTCGCTTCCTGCAGACGCGGAGCAATTCGCGGACGGGCCGGCCGCGGCGGACCCGGTCCGTGCCCTCAGAGCTCGTCCAGCCGTTCCAGCCAGTGCGCCGCCTGCGCCAGGGTGGCGGCGCGCTCGCCTTCGGCCATCTTCGCCCACGCCTTGTAAGGCATCGCCATGCGCGGGTTGCGTGCGAAGCGGGCCTCGTGGCGCAGCAGGAAATCCCAGTACAGGCTGTTGAAGGGGCAGGCGGGCTTGGCGCGCGTGCCGCCCGCGCGGCCATGGCGGCGCCTGGGGTCGTAGGCGCAGCCCTTGCAGTAGTCCGACTGCTTGCCGATGTAGCTCGCCGCGCCGGCGTAGGGCTTGCTGGCGATCACGCCGCCGTCGGCGAACTGGCTCATGCCGCGGGTGTTGGGCAGCTCCACCCACTCGAAGGCGTCGATGTAGACGCCGAGATACCAGGCGTCCACCGCGTCCGGGTCGCAGCCCGCCAGCAGCGCGAAGTTGCCGGTGATCATCAGGCGCTGGATGTGGTGGGCGTAGGCGGTGTCGAGTGACTGCGAAACCGCATCGCGCAGGCAGGCCATCTTCGTGCCGCCGCTCCAGTACCAGGCCGGCAGCGGGCGCTGCGCCCCGAGCGCGTTGGTGTGCGCGTAGCCCGGCATGCGCGCCCAATACACGCCGCGCACGAACTCCCTCCAGCCCAGGATCTGGCGCACGAAGCCCTCGCAGCTCGCCAGCTCCACCTTGCCTGCCTGCCAGGCGGCGAGCGCCGCGTCGATGACCTCGCGCGGGTGCAGCAGCTTGACGTTGAGCGCGAACGACAGCCCGGAGTGGAAGAGCGTGCTCGAGCGCGTGCTCATCGCGTCCTGGAAGGGGCCGAAGCGGGGCAGGGCGTGGTCGACGAAGTGCGCGAGGCCGGCGCGCGCTTCGCGGCGGGTCAGCGGCCAGCGCACCCGGTCGGCGTGCGGCGCGCCGATCGTCTGTACGCCGGCGGCGGCGACCTCGTCCCACAGCGCCGTCAGGTCGTGGCCGGCCCACGGCCATTCGGGCGCGGGCGGGTCGCCCAGCCACTTCTCGCGGTTCTGCGCGTCGAAGTTCCACACCCCGCCGACGGGCGCGTCGTCGGCGTCGACCAGGATGCGGTGGCCGCGGCGCATGTCGCGGTAGAAGAACTCCATGCGCGGCACCTTGGCGGCGAAGCGCTGCGCCAGCTCGGCGCGCCCGGCGAGGAAGTGTTCGCTGCTCACCACCGCATGCGGCAGGCCGAGCGTGGACGCGGCCTCGTCCAGCGCCTGCTCCACCCGCCACTCGTCGGCCTCCATGCGCTCGAAGCGGCTCGCACCGCACGCGGCCGCCACCTGCGCCAGGTTGGTGGCGAAGGCCTGGCGGTTGTCGGCGTCGCCGATCCGCAGGTAGCGCACGCGGTGGCCCGCCGCCTGCAGCGCGTCGGCAAAGGCGCGCATCGCGGCGAAAATCGCCAGCACCTTCTGCGCGTGATGGCGCACGTAGTCGGTCTCGCTGCGCACCTCCATCAACACGTAGAGCACGTCTGCGCGCGGGGCGCGGAACCAGGAATGAGCGGCGTTGAGCTGGTCGCCGAGGACGAGGCGGAGGGTGGTCATCGTGGGCGCGAGGAATTGTGGTGAGGGGGCGAGCGGCACTGCTGCGCCATTGTAGAAGCCGCGCATGTCGCGCGGGTTTGCGGCGCTCGCCGCTGCGCCGGCGGGGAAAGCCTTGATGCATTTCGTTGTTGCAGGCGGTGCGCGCGATGCGGACACTGTTGCCATGAGGCGAATTCATATCCGGCGACCGCTCGCGACCATCATGGACAACAGGCAGGCAGTGAATGACGGACGATAACGCGCGCCTGCGGGCAGCCATCGACACGCTGCAGGTACCCATCTACATGAAGGGTCTGGATGGGCGCTACGTGTATGCGAACGACCTCGCGTGCGCGCTGCTGAAGCTTCCGCGCACGGCGGTCATCGGCAAGTGTGACCACGAGCTGTTCCCCCTGGAGCAGGCCGAGGTCCTGCGCAGGAACGATCTGCAGGTCCGTGAGCGTGCGCAGCTGGTCGTCGTCGAGGAGTACCTGAGCTTTCCGGAGGCGGCGGAGCCGCGCTGCTGCATGAACATCAAGCAGCCGGTGTTCGACGCTGCAGGCCGGGTGGACGGTGTGATTGGCCTGGCGGTGGATATCGACGCGCGCAAGCAGCAGGAAGAGGAACTCGTCGCGCTCAAGAATGACTATGCCGCGATCATTCAGACGCTGCCCGATCCGATGTTCGAGCTCGACATCGAGGGCCGCTGCTTCTCGTACCACACGCCGAACGAGGCGCTGCTGGCGGCGCCGCCCGCGATGTTCATGGGGCGGACGGTGCGTGAGGTGTTGCCGCCGGAGGAGGCGGAGGTCTGTCTCGAGGCGCTTCGCGAGGCCGCCGTGAACGGGCGCTCCACCGGCAGGGTGCTCAAGGTCGACACCCCGGCGGGCCGCCGCTGGTTCGAGCTTTCGGTGGCGCCGATGGCGCACGCCGCCGACCGACCGCAGCACTTCAACGTGCTGTCGCGCGAGATTACCGCGCGCAAGCGCATGGAGCAGACGCTCGAGGAGCAGGCGTCGCTGCTGCGCGCGGTGGTCGACAACACCCCGGTCGAATACTGGGCGCGCGACCTCGATGGCCGCTGCATCATGCAGAACGCGATGACCGTGGCGCACTGGGGCAACCTGCTCGGCAAGCGACCGGACGACACCGACACCGACCCGGCCGACCAGGCCGAGTGGAGGGAGAGCAACCGCCGCGCCTACGCCGGCGAGACGGTCGACAAGGAGGTCGACTACACGGTCGATGGCGAGGCGCGGATCTTCCAGTGCCTGGTGGCGCCGATCCGCGTCGGCGGCGAGGTGGTGGGGATCTTCGGTTTCAACCAGGACATCACCGAGCGCAAGCGCCAGGAGCGCCAGATCCACGAGCTGGCGTTCTTCGATCCGCTCACCGATCTGCCCAACCGGCGCCTGATGTTCGATCGCCTCGAGCGCGCGCTCGGCAGCCGGGCGCGCCGCCGCCACGACGGTGCGCTGCTGCTGATCGACCTCGACCACTTCAAGGATCTCAACGACACCCACGGCCACGAGGCCGGTGACCAGCTGCTGATGAAGGTGGCGACGCGGCTGAGCCTCAGCATTCGTCAGGGCGACACGGCGGCGCGCCTGGGCGGTGACGAGTTCGTGGTGATCCTGGAGGACCTCGACGACGTCACCGACGAGCTCCTGCACGTCAAGACCGTCGCCGACCGGATCAGCCGGGAGCTGTACCGCCCCTTCCAGTTGCTGCGCGGAAGCGGTGGCGAGACGATCACCTATCAATGCTCGGCGAGCATCGGCATCAGCGCCTTCGGCGAGCCGGGCGTCACCGCCACCGAGCTGCTGCGCCGCGCCGACACCGCGATGTATCAGGCCAAGGCCGCGGGCCGCAACGCGGTGTGCTTCTTCGACCCGGCGATGCAGGCGGCGGTCACCGAGCGCGCGACCCTGCATGCGGACCTGCGCGAGGCAATCCGCGCAGGTCAGTTCGAGCTCCACTACCAGGTCCAGATGGACGCGCAGCGGCAGCCCTCGGGCGCCGAGGTGCTGCTGCGCTGGCAGCATCCCGACAAGGGCCTGATCCACCCGGGCGGCTTCATCGACCTCGCCGAGGAGACCGGCCTCATCGTGCCGCTCGGCCACTGGGTGCTGGCAACCGCCTGCAGGCAGCTCGCGCAGTGGTCGCAGCGCGCCACGACCGCGCACCTGCGGCTGGCGGTCAACGTCAGCGCGCGTCAGTTTCGCCAGCCGGCGTTCGCCGACGAGGTGCAGGCCTTGCTCGAGGAGACCGGCGCCCCCGCCGACCGGCTCAAGCTCGAGCTCACCGAGAGCAGCCTGCTCGAGGACACCACCGCCGTCATCGAGCGCATGGAGCGTCTGCGCGCGCTCGGCATCCGCTTCTCGCTCGACGACTTCGGCACCGGCTATTCCTCGCTCGCCTACCTCAAGCGCCTGCCGCTCACCCAGTTGAAGATCGACCAGTCCTTCGTGCGCGACGTGATGTCCGACCCCAACGACGCCACCCTCGTGCGCACCATCCTCGCCCTCGGCAACAGCCTCGGCCTGGCGGTGATCGCAGAGGGCGTCGAGACCGAGGCCCAGTACGCCTTCCTCGCCGCGCACGGCTGCCGCGATTACCAGGGCTACCTGTTCGGCCGGCCGGTGCCGTTGACGGTTTTCGAGGCGAGCCTCGCCGCGCACGCCGACTGATCAGCGCGCGCCGCGCAGCACGTCGAGGTCGGCGCGGTTGCGCTCGTCGGTGTAGGGCTCGGGCGGAGCCTGTCCGTCCGCTCTGGCCGCGGCCGCGCAGATCACCAGCACGTTGCCCTGCGGGCGGTCGCGGAACAGCACCTCGACCGCGCACGCGCCGTATTCGGCCTGGATCGTCGCCAGCAGGTTGCGCGCGTAGGGGCTGGCGAGATCGCGGTCGAGGATCAGGTTGGCGGCGAGGACGCCGTCCGCCTTCAGCGCATGCCGTGTCGCACGCCAGAACTCGCGCGTGACCAGGTGGGCGGGGATGCTGGTCAATGCGCTGAACACGTCCACCACGATCGCGTCGTGGCGGGTGTCGGTGTCGCGCACCCAGGCGCGCGCATCGGCGACGACGAAGTCGCCCACCACCGGCTCGCGCAGGAAGTCGCGCTCGGCGATCGCCTTCACCGCCGGGTCGATGTCCACATAGGTGTAGTGGTTCAGCGGCTCGCGGTGCGACAGGGTGAAGCCGCCCGCACCCAGCACCAGCACGCTGCGATCGCGCAGGCCCATCTCGTCGAGCAGCAGGCGGCGCAGGCGCTCGATGTAGCGCGCGTAGCGCGGCGGCTCGGCGCTGTCGATGATCGAGGCCGGCGAGTTGTTGATGCGGAACACGCGCGCCGCGTCGAGACCGGGGACAGCGGCGGCGTCGACGCGATAGGTGGCGTAGGCGGTCTCGGTCTGCTGCGGCAGCACCACATTGCACACCAGCGCGGCGACCGCGATCACGCCCGCAGCCACGACTGCGCGCCGGCGCGTGGCGCCCGCCGCATCGAGCGCCGGCACCAGGGCGAGCAGCAGGCCGGCGCAGATCAGCACCGCTGCACCTACGCCCAGCCACTGCATCACCCCCATCGACAGCGTCAGCGCGCCGAGGAAGGAACCCAGCGTCGACCAGTACAGCGCGGCGCCGCTTCGCGCGCCGGCGCGCTCGTGGCGCAGCAGGTTGGTAAGGATGGGCACGGTCTGGCCGAGCAGCCACGCCACCGGGCAAAGCACCCCGCACACCACCACCGCCCACGCCACCGGTGCCGGCTGCAGGTGGGCGAAGGCCGCCTCGACCACCGGCCCGGCCAGGCCCACGGCGATCAGCCCGGCCGCGAGCAGGAAGTTGTGGCGCACCCGCGCCAGGTAATCGCCCGCGACCCGGCCGCCCGCCTGGTAGCCGAGCGCCAGCGCGAGCAGGAAGAAGGCGATCGTCGGCGCGGTGACGGTGATCGCGCTGCCGACGTGCGGCACCAGCCGGCGCAGCGCCACGATCTCGGCGCCGAGGGACACGAAGCCCTCGACGAAGACGAGCAGGAACAGCAGGGAGCCGGGGAGCGCAGCGGACGAGGGTGGAGCGGCGGTCGATCGAACGCACTCAGGCGGCGCTGGCGCCGCGGAGGTCGCGCCGGTGGTGGAGGCGGCCGGGTCGTGCATCGCGGAAGTCCTGCGCTCGGAAAGGTGGCGCGATTATCGCGGCCACACGCGGTCGATGCCAGCGTGGGCGGAATCGGCTACCCTGCCGCCTGATCCTCTCGTTGCGCGCGCCGCGCGCCCGTCGCCCAATGGCCCAGCCCACCCTCAAGCAGCGCAAGACCTTCGCCCTGATCCGCATCTTCGGCGGCATGGTCGCCGCGCTCTACCTGAGCTTCGTCGTCCTTACCAACATGCTCGCCGGCCAGGCGCTCGAAGGCGAGCTGCTGCTCTCTGCGCTGGTCGCGCTCGCCGGCTATGGCTACGCCGCGTGGTATCTGCGCGACCTCGCCGCGGTCGCGCGCGAGGAGCGCGCCGGCGGCGGTCCCGGCTGATCGCGGCGGGCGGCCGGAACCGCCCGCCGCGGGGCCATGCGTCAGGTCTTGCGCGCGCGGCGACGCAGGCCGCCGAACACGCCGAGCAGGCCGAGCGACATCAGCGCAAGCGAGCCCGGCTCGGGCACGGTGCCGTTGCCCGGATCGTCGGGGTCGACGATCGGGTTGAACTCACCGGTGAACACCCAGCGCCGGATGTCGTGGTCGGCCCCCGCGGCGCCGGTACCGGAGGTGAAGCCGATGTAGGCGTTGGTGGTGCCGAGCAGCGCGACCAGGTCGGTCGAGTAGCTCATCAGGGCCAGCGCGGGGCGGGTATCGGTGAGCGCGAGCCGGACCTCGAGCAGGTCGCTGGCGCCGTTGTAGTCGACCCAGGCGTGGAACACCGAGCCGGTGTCGAGCTGTGCGGGCAGCGTGTCGGCGCGCACCACCGAGTTCATGCTGCCGTTGATGTCGATGCCGGCGTGGTTGCCGTTGTTTCCATCGCCCGCGCCGTTGTTCCAGTTGTCGAACTCGACGCCGACGCTGGGGGTCAGACCCTCATAGCCGATGCCGCCGCCGCCGCCCCCTGCGGTGTTGGCGACGGTCTGCACGGTGAACACGATGCCATCGGCGCCGCCGTTCTCCTGGTCGGTGTACTGGAACTCGAAGTAGCTGCTGAAGGACGCGTCTGCGGCCAGCGAGAACGGGCTGGTCAGGAAGGCGCTGCCGCTCTGTCCCGTGGTGTTGGTGAGCCGCAGCACGCGCGCGCCGCCTGGGCCGACGACGCCCTGGCCGCCGGTGTTGATGGCCGCCGTTGCCCCGTTGAGGGTGAACGCCGAGAGGCTGTCGAAGTTCTGGTAGTTGATCAGCGTCGCATGCGCCGGTGTCGCGGCCAGCGCGCACAGCGCCGCGCCGCCCAGCGCCGCGCTCAGGTGGTGCAACGGACGGCTGTGCCGGCCTCGAGATGCGGTTTTCATCATCGGTCTCCTTCTCCGGTGTGTCCCGGGTGTGAACGCGTGGTGGGGTTGCGCGCGGAATGCACGGCTTGCCACGCTTCCGGATATTCAGAAGCAAGAACCGAACCCTTGACAGAAAACACGCAAAATCAACAGGTTGACAATGGAATATTGCGGGATGTGTAAATTTCTTCGACAGTGCCGACCGATTCCTGCGGGCTTGTGTGCGACCCTGCGAGCATGAGCCGGCGTACCCGTTCTTCCCCGCTTGCGCGCGCCTTCGAGCGCGCCGCGAAGGCCATGACGCGCCGCGTCGTGCGCAGCGGTGCCCGTGCTGCGGGCGCGGCCGCGGCGCGCACGGTCAAGGCGATCGCAGACCCCTACCGGCTGCCGACCACAGCCGGCGACTGGATCACCGGGCAGGCGGTCGGCCCTGCGGGGCTGCGCCGCTTCCGGCTGTTCCGCCCGCCGGGCGTGCGCAGCAGCGAGCGCCTGCCGCTGCTGGTCATGCTGCACGGCTGCGGGCAGAGCGCGGCGATGTTCGCGCGCAGCACGCGCATGGACCGGGTCGCTGCCAAGGAGCGCTTCCTGGTGATGTTTCCCGAGCAGGACCTGGCGGCCAATCCGCAGGGCTGCTGGAACTGGTACGACACCCGCAACCGGCGCGCCGACGCCGAGGCCGCCACGCTGATGGCGGCGATCGACCAGGCCTGCCTGCTGTATCCGGTGGATCCCGACGCGGTGGCGGTGGCCGGGCTGTCGGCCGGGGCGGGCATGGCGGCGCTGCTGGCGACCTCGTACCCGCAGCGCTTCGTCGCCGTGGCGATGCAGGCCGGGGTGGCACCCGGCGGGGCGCACAGTGCTGCAGGCGCGCTGGCGGCGATGCGCGGGCGCAGCCTGCCGCCGACCGAGGTGTTGCGCGCCGAGCGCCCGCCCCTGCTGGTCATTCACGGCAGCCACGACCATGTGGTGTCGCCGCAGAATGCGCATGCCGCCGCCGCGCAGTGGGGGGCGGCGCTCGGTGCCAGCCCGGCCGAAGCCCGCCGCGTGCAGCGCGGTGCCCGCCATGCGCAGACGCTCACCGATTTCCGCGCCGGGCGCCGGCTGTGTGCCCGGCTGTGCATCGTCGACGGCCTCGGTCATGCCTGGAGCGGCGGCAGCGCGGGCGAACGCTTCAGCGACCCGAAGGGGCCCGACGCGTCGGCGATGGTGTGGCGCTTCGTCAAGGAGCGCCTGGGTGCGGTGCGGCAGTGAACGAGAGGTCCGCGCAGGCATGCCGCAAGGGTTCGCGGCTTCCGCCGCTCCTACCGAAACCGCCACGCTTGCCGCCCCCTGTAGGAGCGGCGGAAGCCGCGAACCCTTGCCGCGCTTCACCCCGCCGCGCGCCCCGATGAGATGAGCGAATCCCACATGTCCCGAATGACGAAGCCCCTGCGCCGCCGACTGTTCGCCGCGCTCATCGCGCTCGCCGCCCTGTCGGTCGGACCGGCGATGGGGGCCGGGGACCGCATCACCGTGGCGGCGGCGTCAGATCTCAGGTTCGCGCTCGACGAGCTCGTCGCCGATTTTCAGCGTGGGCACCCAGGCGGCACGATCGAGGTGGTCTACGGTTCCTCGGGCAAGTTCGCCATCCAGATCCGCCAGGGCGCGCCCTTCGACGTCTTTTTTTCCGCCGACATCGCCTATCCGCGTGCGCTCGAGGCCGAGGGCCTGGCACTTGCGCCGACCCGGCCCTACGCGGTTGGCCGCATCGTGCTGTGGAGCGCGACGATCGACGTCCGGGCCCTCGCGCTGAAGGACCTGGCCGACCCCGCGCTCGGCCGCATCGCGATCGCCAATCCGCGCCACGCGCCTTACGGCAAGCGCGCCGAGGAGGCGCTGCGCGCCGCCGGGGTGTGGGAGGCGGTGCAGGCGCGCTTGGTGCAGGGCGAGAACATCGCGCAGACCGCGCAGTTCGTGCAGACCGGCAACGCCACGGTGGGCATCATCGCGCTGTCGCTGGCGCTGAATCCCGAACTGGCGCGCCAGGGCGGCTACCGGCTGATCGACGCGACGCTGCACGCGCCGCTCGAACAGGGCTTCATCCTCACCCGGCGCGCCGAGGGCAAGCCGCTTGCCGAGGCCTTCGCCGCGTTCATCGGCAGCGCGCCCGCGCGTGCGCTGCTGCAGCGCTACGGCTTCGAGCTGCCTGCCGCGTCCCCCACGGGGCGATGACGGCGCGTGTGACGGGGGGCGGGCTTCGTCACCGGGGTCGGTTGCCGGATCGGCACGCATTCGCGGCTGCCGCCGCTCCTACAGGGTGATCCCGAAGCATGCCGGTCCCCTGTAGGAGCGGCGGCAGCCGCGAACGCACGCCAAACGCACGCCAAACGCACGCCAAACGCACGCCAAACGCACGCCAAACGCACGCCAAACGCACGCAAAACGCACGCCAAACGCACGCCAAACGCACGCAGAATGCGATGCGAATGTACCGCTGCCCTGGCATTGCGCGTCTTCGACAGCGCCGCTGGCGCAGGTTCGGGCGCGGCGTGCTTTCAACACCCGTGTCCGGCGCGGCACAATGACGACCGCCGCTGGCCCGATGGCCTGACCTCGTCGATGACCCTTGCCTCCCATGCCCTCCCTGACTAGCGCCGACTGGTCCGCCGTCCGCCTCACCCTGGAGCTCGCCGCCGTCAGCACCGCGATCCTGCTCCTCGTCGGCACGCCGGTCGCCTGGTGGCTGGCGCGCACCGGCTCGCGCTGGAAGGGCGTGGTGGGCGCGGTGGTGGCGCTGCCGCTGGTGCTGCCGCCGACCGTGATCGGCTTTTACCTGCTGGTGGCGATGGGGCCCAGCGGACCGCTCGGACGGCTCACCGCGGCGCTCGGCCTCGGCCTGCTGCCGTTTTCCTTCGCCGGCCTGGTGGTCGGCTCGGTGATCTACTCGCTGCCCTTCGTCGTGCAGCCGCTTGCCAACGCCTTCGAGGCCATCGGCCGCCGCCCGCTCGAGGTCGCCGCCACGCTGCGCGCCGGGCCCTGGGACAGCTTCTTCAACGTTGCGCTGCCGCTCGCGCGGCCGGGCTTCGTCACCGCGACCATCCTCGGCTTTGCGCACACGGTGGGCGAGTTTGGCGTGGTGCTGATGATCGGCGGCAACATCCCGGACAGGACGCGCGTGGTGTCGGTGGCCATTTACGATCACGTCGAGGCGCTGGAGTACGCCGAGGCGCACTGGCTGGCCGGCGGCATGCTGGCGTTCAGCTTCGTGGTGTTGCTGGTGCTGTATGGCCGGCGGCGCCAGGCGGGCGGAGGGCTGGGCTGATGGCGGACGAAATGCCACGGCGCGAGCAGCCATCGAGCGGCCCTCAGCGGGCGGCTTCGGTGGTGGCGGGCGAACCCCGCGCGCGCAGGCCGGTGTCGCAGGGCGAGGACGCACGCGATGAAGCGCGTCCAGACGAACACCGCATCCGCGCCCGCTTCGACGTCGCCTTCCCGGGCTTCCGCCTCGACGTCGACCTCGAGCTGCCCGGGCGCGGCGTCACCGCGCTGTTCGGCCACTCCGGCTCGGGCAAGACCACGCTGCTGCGCTGCGTCGCCGGCCTGGAGGCGGGCGCGCGCGGGCGGCTGGTGGTCAATGGCGAGTGCTGGCAGGACGACGCGCGCCGCATCCAGGTGCCCACCCATCGCCGCGCGCTCGGCTACGTGTTTCAGGAGGCGAGCCTGTTCCCGCACCTGTCGGTACGGCGCAACCTGGAGTTCGGCCTGCGCCGCATTGCGGCCGCCGCACGCCGGGTGCAGCTCGAGCAGGCGGTGGCACTGCTCGGCATCGAGGCCCTGCTCGAGCGCATGCCCGAGCGCCTCTCCGGCGGCGAGCGCCAGCGCGTGGGCATGGCGCGCGCGCTGCTCACCAGCCCGCGCATCCTGCTCATGGACGAGCCGCTCGCCGCGCTCGACCACAAGCGCAAGCAGGAGATCCTGCCCTACCTCGAGCGCCTGCACGACGAGCTCGACATCCCGGTGCTCTACGTCAGCCACTCGCCCGACGAGGTCGTGCGCCTGGCCGACCACGTGGTCATGCTCGGCGAGGGCCGGGTGATGGCCGCGGGTGAACTGCACGCCACGATGGCGCGCCTCGACCTGCCCACCGCCTTCACCGAGGACGCCGGCGTGGTGGTCGACGGCACGGTGGCCGCGCACGACGACCACGACCACCTCACCCGGCTCGACTTCCCCGGCGGCGCGGTGTGGGTGCAGCGCCAGCCGGTGGTGCTCGGTCGCCGCCTGCGCTTTCGCATCCACGCTCGCGACGTCAGCCTCGCCGACCACCGCGTGGAGGGCACCAGCATCGTCAACCTGATCGAGGTCACGGTGAAGGAGGTGGTCGGCGCCGATTCCCCCGCCCACGTCCTGGTCGGCCTCGACGCCGGCGGCTCCGCGCTGATCGCCCGCATCACCCGGCGCTCGAGCGCGCAACTGGCGCTGCGCCCGGGGCGACGGATGTGGGCGCAGATCAAGTCGGTGGCGTTGCTTGGGTGAGGGGACAGTGCCAGCGACCCGCGCCCGCCACCATTCAGCCCCCTCGTACAGCCTGAGTGCTCGGCTAAAGCTGCATTTTTCCGGAGTGCAACACCGATGACGATGACCCTTCATCACTGCATCAACGCCAGATCCTTCCGCGTGCTGTGGATGCTGGAAGAGCTCGGCCTGCCCTATGAACTGAAGGTGCTGCCCTTTCCGCCGCGCAGCCGGGACGAGCAGTACCTCGCGGTGAACCCGCTCGGCACCATCCCCGCTTTCCTGGATGGCGACGTGTGGATGAGCGAGTCGGCGGCGATCTGCCAGTACCTGGCGGCGCGCCATTCGCCGCGCGTGCTCGATGTCGGCGTCGACGAGGCGGACTTCGGCGCCTACCTCAACTTTCTGCATTTCGGCGAGGCCACGCTGACCTTTCCGCAGACCCTGGTCCTGCGCTATGGCCGCTTCGAGCCGCCCGAGCGCCGCCTGGCGCAGGCGGCGGAGGACTACACGCGCTGGTTCCTGTCGCGCCTGCGCACGCTCGAACCCCGGCTCGAAACCCGCGACTTCCTGTGCGCGCGGCGCTTCACCGCGGCCGACGTCTCGGTTGGCTATGCGCTGATGCTGGCTACGGACATCCGCCTGCACGACCGCTTCAAGCCGGCGACCCTGGCGTACTGGCAGCGGCTTCAGGCGCGGCCGGGCTTTCAGCGTGCGCTCACGGCGCAGACGCAGGCGGCGCGGGCGCAGGGGGTGTCGACCGAGTCCGTCGCGCGCTGGGACGGGCGCTGAACTGTCGTCATGCCGCAAGCGGGCCCGCGAGCAGGTGCAGGCAGATGGACACCGTGACCACCGAGCCCACCGTGGTGAGCAGGATCACCCGTGCGACCAGGGCGGCGTCGCGCCCGTAATGGCTCGCCAGCATGAAGGGCCCGGTGCCGGTCGGCAGCGCGCTCAGCAGCAGGGCCGAGCCTGCCCACAGCGCCGGCAGCTCGAACACGCGGAAGGCGAGGAAGGCGGTGATCGCGGGCTGCAGCAGCAGCTTGGCGAGCACCAGCCCGGTCGCACCCTCCTGCCGGCCTTCATGCCTGTGCGCGAGAAATAGGCCGATCGACACCAGCGCGCACGGCGTCGCCGCCGCGCCGAGCAGGGACAGGAAGCGGGCCGCCGCCGCCGGCAACTCCGCCCCGCCTGCCGCCCACAGGCCGCCGAGCACCGGGGCGACCAGCAGCGGGTTGGCGGCGAGCGCACGCCCCACCCTGGCGAGGGCGCGCAGCGGGCGCTTCTCCTTCTGCAGGCCGATCTCGACCAGCACGATACCGACCGCGAACAGCAGGCAGGCGACGATCAGGGTGGCGACGATCGCCGGCATCAGCCCGGCGTCGCCGAACACCAGCGCGCACAGCGGGATGCCGAGGAAGCCGGTGTTGGCGTAGGCCGCGCTCAGGCCGTCGATGCTGGCGTCGACCAGCCGGCCCGACTTGCGCACGCGCAGCGCCACCGTCGCCGCGAACACCAGCGCGCAGCCGGCGCACACCGACGCGATGAAGCCCGGCTGCCAGAGCTGTTCCCAGCGCGCGGTGGCGGTTACATTGAACAGCAGCGCCGGCAGCGCCAGCCAGACGACGAAGCGGCTGAGCTCGTTCGACGCGGCCTCGCCCAGGCGCCCGCTGCGGCGACAGATGTAGCCGGCCAGGATGAGCCCGAAGATGGGCAGGACGACATTGACGATGGCGGACATGCGCGCGGCTCCCGATGAAGTGGCGCAAGCGTAGAGCTGCCGATCGATGCCGTCCAATTCGATATTTTGCGGTTAACGATTCCTGAGGCGTATCGATGACGATCGAGCTCCGCCAGTTGCGCTACTTCGTGACCCTGGCCGAAACCCTGCATTTCGGCCGTGCCGCCACCCAGCTGCACATCACCCAGCCGCCGCTCAGCCGGCAGATCGCCGCGCTCGAGGACACGCTCGGCGTCGCGCTGTTCGCGCGCAGCTCGCGCCAGGTCGAGCTGACCGCCGCCGGGCGGCATTTCCACGCCCAGGCGGTGCGCATCCTCGCCACGCTCGACAGCGCGGTGCGCAGCACCCAGGCCAGCGCGCGCGGCGAGCGCGGGGTGCTGCGCGTCGGCTTCACCATGAGCGCGGCGTGGAACGTGCTGCCAGCGCTGATCCGCCGCTATGGCGACGCCTACCCCGGCGCCGAGATCCAGCTGAGCGAGGTGGTGCCGCGCGCGCTCGACGAGGCCCTGCTGTCCGGCGGCGCCGATGTCGGCATCGCCTTCCCGTGGCAGCGCCCCGACGGGCTGGAGTACCTGCGCGTGCATGCCGAGCCGCTGTGGGCGGTGCTGCCCGCCGGCCATCGCCTGGCCGCGCGCAAGGTGGTGGCGGTGGCCGAGCTGGCCAACGAGCCCTTCATCACCTTTCCCGCCGCCACCGCGCCGGCGCTGCACGCGCTGGTGGCCGGGTGCTGCCGCGAGCACGGCTTCGAGCCGCGCATCCGCCTCGAGACCCACCTGCAGCAGACCATCGTGAATCTGGTGGCGGAGGGCCTCGGCGTGGCGCTGGTGCCACGCTCGATGAGCCGCATGCAGTTGCCGGGCGCGGTGTTCAGGCCGATTTCGGCGGTGCGCGTGATCGAGCAGGGCGTGATCTGGGCGGCGAACAACGCCAACCCCTGCCTGGCGCGCTTCATCGAGTGCGCGCGCGCCTTCGGCGCGGAGGCTGCGGCTGGCGATTGAGCGTCGTGGCGCGCCGCCGGACTCGCGCGACGCGGCGCCGTGGTGCGATGATGCGGCTTCCCGAACGGCATGGACCCCTCCCCGATGAGCGAAAAACCTCCCCTGCGCGCCCGCAACTTCCCCTCTGCCGAGGATGAGGCCAAGGCCGCCCAGCCCCACGGGCGTTATGACGGCCCCGGCAGCGCCTTCCGCATGGCCTTCACCGACACCGAGTTCCTGCTGCGCGAGGAGCTGCGCCCGGTGCGGCTGCAGCTCGAGCTGCTCAAGGCCGAGCTGGTGCAGCAGGAGCAGGGGGTGGAATCCACCGTGGTGGTCTTCGGCAGCGCGCGCTTCAAGGCGCCGGACGTGGCCGAGGCGATGCTGCGCGACGCGCTGGCGAGCGGCGACGAGGCGGCGATTGCGCGCGCACGGCAGATGGTGAAGAACGCGCGCTGGTACGCCGAAGCGCGCCGCTTCGGCGAGCTGGTCACGCGCGAGGCCGACGCGCTCGGCGAGCCGGTGATCGTCGCCACCGGCGGCGGGCCGGGGATCATGGAGGCGGGCAACCGCGGCGCCTTCGACGCCGGCGGGCGCAGCATGGGGATGAGCATCTTCCTGCCCTTCGAGGAGGCGCCCAACCCCTACATCACGCCCGAGCTGTGCTTCCAGTTCCACTACTTCGCGATCCGCAAGATGCACTTCCTGATGCGCGCGGTGGCGCTGGTGAGCTTTCCGGGCGGGCTCGGCACGCTCGACGAGCTGTTCGAGGTGCTCACGCTCACGCAGACGCGCAAGATCCGCCGCCGCCCGATCGTGCTGGTCGGGCGCGACTTCTGGGAGCGCCTGATCGACTTCGACGTGCTGGTCGAGCATGGCGTGATCAGCCCCGAGGACAAGAACCTGTTCCACTACGCCGAGACCGCCGAGGAAGCCTGGGACGCGATCAAGGCCGCCTACAGCGGCGACAATCCATCGCTGGCGGCGCGGCCGCTCAAGGGCAACTGAGGAGCGTCGATGCCTGCCGAACAGCCCGAGATCCTCTTCGTCCACGGCCTGTGGATGCACGGCATCGTGTTCACGGCCCATCGCCGTCGCCTGCGCCGCATGGGGCGCGCGAGCCACGTTTTTTCGTACCCGTCGCTGCTGGGCGCGCTGGACTCTGCGGCCGATGATCTCGCCGCGCGCATCGCGAGCCTGGGCGGGCGGCGCCTGCACCTGGTCGGGCACAGCATGGGCGGCTGCATCGTGCTGCACATGCTCGCCCGCCATCATCCGGAGGGCATCGGCAGGGTGGTGCTGCTGGGTTCGCCGTGCTGCGGCTCCCATGCCGCACGGGTGATCCTGCGCCTGCCGGTGTTGCGCCACGCGCTCGGGCGGGTGCTGCCGCAATGGCTGGCGCAGCCGCTGCCCGAGGTGCCGCCCGGCTACGAGATCGGCGTGGTGGCCGGCAACCGCCCGGTGGGACTGGGTCGTGTCGTGCCCGGCATGGAACGGCCCCACGACGGCATGGTGACGGTGGCCGAGACGCGCTGGCCGGGCGCGCGCGACCACACGGTGCTGCCGGTCACCCACATGCAGATGCTGTGGTCACGGGCGTGCCTGATCCAGACCCTGCACTTCCTCGACACCGGGCGTTTCCTGCGCGGGGTGCCGCGGGGCTGAGGCACCTTGTGACCGTGAACAGCTCGCGGCTTCCGCCGCTCCTACAAAAACCGCAGACCCCCACGCAGGCTGTAGGAGCGGCGGAAGCCGCGAACCCCCGTGCAGGACGACGGGGTCACAAGGTGTCGCGAATCCGCAGCAGCGTCTCGGCAAGTGCAGGCGGGCCATCGTCGAGGAGGCAGATCATGAAGTCGAGGTTTTCGATCACGGAGCCGCGCTCGCGAGGGCTTGCGCCGCGTGCAATCGCACGGCGATAGGCTTCGATGATCCGTTCGACGAGATTCTCCTCTGCCGGGACCCGAGCCCTCGCCGTGCCACCCGGGACATTGCGCGGATGCTTCGCCGGGTGGGGGAGCAGTTCTCGGCTCAGAAGCGTCACCAGATCGAGATCGGCGAGGCTGGCACTGGCCCAGAAGTCGGAGTCCCGCGTTTCTTGGGGTTGAAGCATTGCCCGCAGGTGAGCTGCTTCCGGACCTATTGCCTTGACCGCATCGCCCGGTCTCTTGGGCTCCAGCTGGAGCATCAAGAGGGTCGCTGTCGCCCAGTTTGTGAATGAGTAAGCGTCGTGCGAGCCCCCCAGCTCAAAGGCGCGCCGGTACACACCTGCGCACGCCGACAGACCTTCCTGGCGAATGCGCTTGCCGGAGGCAACCAGAGCCTTGCGTTTCAGCGCGGCTCCAAGCAGGTTGAGCCTTTCGACCGTGGGTGCTCGCGCGCACAGCAGTTCGAGGTCAGTGATGGCCTTTGCGATCAGAGCGTCGCTACGTTCAAGGTCCGTATCCGTCGCCCTGAGACCTTTGGCCCTCCGCGTTTGCCATTCTTCTGCGGCCACTCGGGCTCGAAAGTTCGCGAGTTGCTCGACTGCACGCAGGGGGCAGTCGCGCGATTCGCTACGTACTGCCTTTTCCAGCCACTCCACCGCCGCGTGCCAGAAGCGCGCTTCGCCCCAGGCGAACCCGAGCGCTGCAGCGACATCGGCCTGCTTCAGCCAGCGCTCGCGCTGAGGCGGGGGAATGCGTTCGAGCAGGCCGTTGATCCGGCCTGCCGTCCCTTCGTCGCGCTCCGCGACGGCACCGCTGGCTTTCAAGGCCTGGGTCAGGTTGTCGCACTCGACCACCAGTTCGTCGGACGAATTGAACTTCGCCCGTGGTGGCGGACGCTGTTGTCCACCGCGGTGAAGCGTGTAACCCGGATCGCCATAACATTGATATGCGCCCCATGTGTTGACGCCGGGGAAGCGCAGCCAAACGTGTTCCCGTGCGGCGCGCACCGCCTCGCCGAAGGTCTCTCCCTCGAGCATTCGCCGATAGAACGCGTCGGCGAATGCGAGCGCTGCCGAATCGTCGACCGCCCAGCCCGCCGCGACGACGGCGCGTACCCCCATGCGAATGAACTGCATGCCAAGGTTGGCTGCCAGTGCCCCGCGATTGGTATCGCCCGCCGTTCGGGTCTTGCCCAGATGGCAACAGTTGATGAAGACAAGTTCTGGCACCCAGCGGATCTGTTCGATGTCACCGGGCGTGAGGAAGGTGTCGCGGCCGATGACCATGCCTGAGAGGGTGCGGGGCGTTCTCTCCCTGTCGGTCTTGATGTCATGCTGGCCATCCCGCGGTGGAAGGGCGTATTCGTGTTCGCCATGGCCTGCAAGATGCAGGATGCGCCAGGCGTCACGGTGAAGGCTGGCGATGACATTCTCGGCCGGCTCGTCAATGCAGGTCTGTACGCTCCAGTCGTAGGCGCCGAGAAGGGCGGCGACCTTGTGGGCCTCGTTGCGCGCGCCTGGCAGATCCGGAAAGGCATTCCAGCCGAGAAGGTCGGGGTTGCCGATCACCAGCGCACGGGCTGCGAATGCATGAGCGGGCCGGGCCCGGAACGCCTGGGTTCGTAATTGTCGTACAAGGCCGGCGCTGACCGCAGGCGGTCGTCCGTCGTCACTCCAGCGGTTCTCGAGAAGCTCCCATGGATAGCGCGCGGAACAGTCATCCACCAGCAGCACGAGGTCGCCCTGGCGCGGCGCGGCTTCTTTCAGGCGTATCGGTAGCAGCATCTCGAAGAGCGTTCGCGCGGCCTCGGGGTTGGCATCCGGCGAACCGGAGGCGGCGCGGATGAAGGCGTCAGTGAGGGCGAGTTGACCGCTGGCAAGGGTTTCCTCCGCACGTGCGCGGTCCGTTGTGAAGATGAAGCGCAGTGCATTGCGGTTTCCGTCCTCTTCCGCAATCTCCAGCCGATGCCACCACTCGGGTGCTTCGTCGAAGCGCACTCGACGGCGACCGGCACGTCCGCTTTCCACGACCTCATTGGGCCAGCGCACGCCGGCCGCAATCTGCTCGTTGGCGAGTACCGCACGGAGGCCTTCCGCAGCGCTGATGGAGATATCCGCGAACAGCTCGACGAACTCGAGGCGGTCAATGATGACGCGCGCGCAAAGATCGGTTTCCTGGAGTCGGGCGTTGGCGGCCAGTGCAGCACGCAGTATGGCTTCGAGCGAGTCGCGGACGGTCAATGCACCAGCGCCGGTGCCAACGAACAGGCAGGAGACCGATGCGTGGCGCGGGCAATTGCCGGCGCCGAAGCGCTCGCTTGGCCACTGCGCCACCTGGAGGGCGTAATCAAGGAGGGCGGAGCGCACCCCCGCTTCGAGCAGGCCGGGCGTGAGCTCGCCGACCTGTCCGAGGCCGACAACGATTGCTCCGGCAGGCTTTGCAAAGTCGTGCAGGTTGAAAAACACGGCATTCGAATCCAGGCGCCCGGGATACAGACCGAGATCGAGCCGACGCGAGAGAGAGCCACCGAGCTGGCGGTCGAGTGTCGCTTCCGCGCTGACGATCGTGTCGCCCAGATAGTGACCGACCAGCACGGGATAGCGCGCGTAGGAGAGGTCGCCGTGGCGGATGCTGACTTCGATCGTCTGCAATGCGCCAGGCTCTGCGGCCGGCGAGTGGCGCAAGCCGCCGCCGAAGCCGAGCGTGAACAGCTCACTCTCCGCCGGGACGCCGTCAGCGGGCGGGGTGGGCAGCAATTCGAAGCGTTCCGTTACCTCCATCCCCGCCCGCGTTGTCGTTGGTGGGGAAGTGGGCAGGCGACTGGTCGTTCCAGTCTGCAGCAACTCGAGGTACGCGGGAAATGCCCGTTGCTGCACGCAAAGGGAATCATGGGCAGTGTCGTCGAGGTACCAGGTCGACACGCCTTCGAGGCGTCCGGATGCCCAGCTGACGGTGCCATCGCCTTCTCGGCTGGCGATGAAGGCAAGTCGCTTTCGCCCGCTCAGCCAACTGTCGTCGTCGTAGTCCATGAACTGATAGTCGACGATGGTGGCGGGCTGACAGCCGGCGACGTAGCACATGCGACCCGGGTCTGGTGGCGCGGCGCGCAGCAGCGCCCAGGTGTCGCGCGCCGCGCGTAGCGCATCGGGTGGCGCTGTCGGCCAGGATGCCTGCAGGGTGTCCTTGATCGTCTTCCAGCGCGCCGGATCGGAGAAGTCAGGGTCATCCTCTGCAAACGGCAAGAGCTCGATCAGTCCGGGGAAGTGGCGTACGAAATCAACGAGATCGCTTGTGTTACGGGTGAAGTCGAGCAGCGCCAGGCGCGCCTGTGTCGGGTTGCAGGCGGTGAGCCAGCGCAGCGCTTCATACGAACCGAGGTTGGGCGTGCCAAGCATCAGGAGCCGACTGTTGGGCAGGCGGGTGATGCGCTCCCAGACGGCCGTTCCGTGGCCGCCGCCTGCAATCATCGCGCGCGCGACGAGGCCGCCCATCGAGTGTGCGATCAGATGCACGGACTGCCCGGTGCGCTCGGCCTCCGGCAGCAATCGCTCCAGCATCGTTGCGAGCTGGGCAGCCGCATCCCGCACCGAAAGGCGCCAGTCGTAGGGGAAGATCTCGACGTGGTGGCTCGCAGCCAGGAATTCGAGGAGGGAACCGTAAAAATCGTCAATCACGCCGTCTGCGGTAACTCCCGGACGGTCGATGGCGATGTCACCCAGGCCGCCTCGGAGCAGTGCCCTGTAGTTGAGCCAGATCGGGTGTCCGCCTGCAAAAAGACGACTGCCCATGGTGCCCGGCAGCACGATCGCCAGTGGCCGCGGAGATGTGCCCCTTGCGCTGCGTTCGACAGCACTCCTCCAGCGCGGGGCGGTGTCCGGTGCCTCCGTGATCGGGAGGAAGCCGCCATCATCGCGATCGTCCCTGGTCAGCCCGGCAATCACCCAGCGGATGCTTTCGGCATTGCGGAAGTAGCTGAAGTGGTCAACGCGCGCACCGCGATCGAGGCGGTAGCGCGCGTTGCCGCTGAGCCGACGCAGGCCGCCCGACATAGAGCCGGTGTTGACCACGAGATCATGCTCGGCGCCATAGAACCAATCGCTGGTAAGGAGCTTGAGCTTTTGCCAGATGGAGCCGGCCTCGATGTCGCCCGCAATGACACTGAGGTCGGCGGCGGTGACGAGTTCGCCGTGGTGCAGCAGCCGGGTGAGGGCCGAGCCCGGCATCATCGCCTCCAGTCCTGGCAGCGTTCTGGGATCGGTCCGTTCCTTGACGATCGCGAGCAGAAACTCGAGGGCATCGCCGAAAAGGCTTGCTCCCAGCGCACGACCGGCAAGGAAATCCAGTATCGACAACCAGCGATCGAGACGGCCCGATGCGAGGGTGGTGCCACGTGCAGGACAGGCGGCGCGCACGAACCGGGTGACACGTATCGACTTCTCGGCCAAGAGCTTCAGCAATTCGGCTAACGCCTTACGGTCGGCCTCGTAGGCTGCGTCCCGTTCGCGGGCGTCCGTGGGCGAGAGCGGTCGCAGGCCGAGCTGCTCGGAAATCGTGCGATCAGCAGCGAACAGCGTATCCAGGTTCGCCGCGCTCAGCTTGCCGGGCAGATCCGCACACTGGCCAAGGCATAACAACTCACCGACCAGACCTCCGCGTGAATGACTGAGCAGGTGAAGCTCGGCCCCGTTGGGCAGTTGTCGGGCAAGATCGAGCGCGTTCTCGACCGGACTCTCGGTAAGGCTGCGATGCTCGAACGCGAAAGCGCGTCCGCTGTAGCCCGCCTCGAGGCGTCGGAGCGCATCCTGCCCGCAGGCGTTGTCTCCTGCCCACAGCTTGCCGAAACTGCCTTCGGTGCTGGATGCCGTGCCGTGCAGAAAGATGAGCAGTGGGCCGCCAGCTGACGGCGGCAGGCATTCCTTGAGGGATGAGAGGGCGAAGTCGCCATCGAGCGTCAATGCGTACAGGCCAGGCGCCCGTTTCCGCAGCTGTCGCTCCTCGAACCAGCCGGCGAGCTTTATCGCTGCCTTCTCCTCGGCACGGATGCCGAAAAAATCGAGCACGCGGATGCCAAGCCCTGCGACACCTCGTTCGTCACGCTTCGGGACACTGCTGGCGGGGGCAAGCATGTCGAACTCCCATGCGTCGCCACCATCGCGCGACAGGCTTCGACGACCGTGCTCGCGCACCAGCGCGTCGACGCGGCTCCACACCACGAAACCGTTGTCCAGCTCGACGCGGACCACGTCATCGGCATCGACGGCCAGTTCCTCGGTCACGCCATCCCGCGCGCGTCCGGGGGTGATGCGGTGCTTTCTCTCTACCGAAAGCAGCGTGCCAGGAGTCGAAACCGGGAAGGCGGGGGCCGAGGCTGCGACGCTGCCACGGATGCGAAAGCTACGTGTGGACATATGGTCACCCCCGAAGGCCGCCAGCCCGGATTCGATATCGTTTACCCCGAACGCCGGGCACTGATTCCCTTGTACTTCCGGCTTCAGCCTAGACCATGACCTTTGCAGATGCCACGACCGCGGCTTCTTTCGCCTCCCCCGGCGGCGGGGCATGCCGCATTCGTTTTTGCGCGCGCGATCAGGCGACATCGTGAGGCGGCCCGGGGAAAGCAAATCGTCGTTTCGCCCGACGCCTGGCTGAATATAATTACAGCCATGTCGAACGTCCCTGAAACGATCTTCTCCACCCCCGCCCCCACTCCCGGCGATGCCCTGCGCGCCGGGCTCGATCCCGCCCAGCGCGCCGCGGTCGAGCACGGCATCGGCGCCGATGGTCGCATCGACGCCGGGCCGCTGCTGGTAATCGCGGGCGCCGGCTCGGGCAAGACCGGCACGCTCGCGCACCGCGTCGCGCACCTGGTCGCCGCCGGCGCCGATCCGGGGCGCATCCTGCTGCTCACTTTTTCGCGCCGCGCGGCGGACGAGATGGGGCGGCGGGTGCGCCGCATCCTCGCGCAGACTGCCGCTGAGCGCCCCGCGCTGGCGCGCGCCGAGCTGCACTGGGCGGGCACCTTTCACGCCATCGGCGCGCGCCTGCTGCGCGACTACGCCGGGCGCATCGGGCTGGATCCCGGCTTCAGCATCCACGACCGCCAGGACTCCGCCGACCTGATCGACCTGGTGCGCCACGAGCTCGGCCTGTCGGGGCAGAAGCGGCGCTTCCCGCAGAAGGGCACCTGCCTGGCGATCTATTCGGCGGCGGTGAACACCCGCGCGCCGCTCGCGGAGGTGCTGCAGGCGAGCTTCCCGTGGTGCGCGGAGTGGGCGGACGAGCTCAAGCGCCTGTTCCGCGCCTACGTCGAGGCCAAGCAGACGCAGCAGGTCCTCGACTACGACGACCTGCTGCTGTACTGGGCGCAGATGGTGGCCGACGCCGAGCTCGGCGCCGAGATCGGCGGCCTGTTCGAGCACGTGCTGGTCGATGAATACCAGGACACCAACGCGCTGCAGGCGGCGATCCTGCTCGCGATCAAGCCCGACGGCCGCGGCCTCACCGTGGTCGGCGACGACGCGCAGTCGATCTACGCCTTCCGCGGCGCCACGGTGCGCAACATCCTCGACTTTCCCGCTGCCTTCGCGCCGCAGGCGCGGGTGGTGACGCTGGAGCGCAACTATCGGTCGACACAGCCCATCCTGGATGCCGCCAATGCGGTGATCGCGCTCGCCGCCGAGCGCTTCGCCAAGAACCTGTGGTCCGACCGCGCCTCGGCGCAGCGTCCGCGCCTCGTCGCGGTCAAGGACGACGCCGACCAGGCCGCCTTCGTGGTCGACACCGTGCTGGCGCGGCGCGAGGAAGGGCTTGGGCTCAAGCAGCAGGCGGTGCTGTTCCGCGCCTCGGCGCACAGCGCACGCCTCGAGATCGAGCTCACCCGGCGCAACATCCCGTTCGTGAAGTACGGCGGGCTCAAGTTCCTCGAGGCCGCCCACGTCAAGGACGTGCTTGCCCTGCTGCGCTGGGCGACCAACCCGCGTGACCGCATCGCGGGCTTTCGTGCCATCCAGCTGCTGGCGGGCATCGGGCCGAAGACCGCCGGCCGCGTGCTCGACAACGTCTGCGGCGCACCGCCGGGCTGCACGCTGCTCGGCGAGCAGCCGGTGCCCGACGCGGCGCGCGCCGGGTGGCTCGAGTTCGCCGCGCTGGTCGACCGCCTCGTCGGCCGGGAGGAAGCCTCGACCGCCGCATTCGCGCCTGCCGGCGCTCCTACGCGAACCACCACGGCTACGTCGGATGTGGGAGCGGCGGCAGCCGCGAACACGGCCAACGGAGAGGTGATGCACGGGCGAATCTCGACCGCCGCATTCGCGCCTGCCGGCGCTCCTGCGCGAACCACCACGGCTACGTCGGATGTAGGAGCGGCGGCAGCCGCGAATGTCCGTGCGAAGGCTCATGCGGACGGCGCGGGCGCTGGCCTGCCGTGGCCGGCGGACTTCGAGCTCGCCTGCCGCTGGTACGAGGCGCAGATGCCGCGCCTGTATGACGACTTCGCGCTGCGCGCGCTCGACATCCAGCAGCTCGCCCGCATCGCCGCCACCAGCCCGAGCCGCGAGCGCTTCCTCACCGCGCTCACCCTCGATCCGCCCAGCGCTACCAGCGGCGAGGCCGGCATGCCCTTGCTCGACGAGGACTATCTGATCCTGTCGACCATCCACTCGGCCAAGGGCCAGGAGTGGAGCGCGGTGACCGTGCTCAACGTGGTCGACGGCTGCATTCCGTCCGATGTCGCCACCCGTGACAGCGCCGAGATCGAGGAGGAGCGCCGCCTGCTCTACGTGGCGATGACGCGCGCGAAGGACGCGCTCGACCTCGTCGTGCCGCAGCGCTTCTACGTCACCCAGCAGGCCGGATTCGGCGACCGCCATGTGTATGCCGGGCGCACGCGCTTCATCCCCAACCGCCTGCTCGGGCGTTTCCAGCAGATGAGCTGGCCACCGCCCGCGCCCGCGCTGCAGGGTTCGCCGGCGTCACGCCAGGCGGCCCTCGACCTGGCGGCGAAGATGCGCGACATGTGGCGTTGACCGCGAGGCGAGCGCAGTGGCTGGCTCGCGGCCTGCGCCGCGGGTGGAGGATCCGCCGCCGCGGAATCGGCCGCAGGAGCGGCAAGCCCGCGCGCTTCGGGCTTGTCAAGAGGTTTGCCGCGGGAGGTTCGCGGCTTCCGCCGCTCCTACAGCATGCTGCAGCCGCGACGGTTTTCGGCAGGAGCCGTTACAGCCGCGACGGTTTTCCGTAGGAGCGGCGGAAGCCGCGATGGTTTTCGGCAGGAGCCGTTACAGCCGCGACGGTTTCCGGTAGGTGCGGCGGAAGTTCCCGTGCGATGCCAGTTGATCCCGTTCGCGTTACAGCCGCGACAGTTTCCGGTAGGAGCGGCGGAAGCCGCGAACTTTTGGCGAACGACCCTTTATGGAGCACACCTGGCGCGGTTGCCCTCGTCCGCTTGTGCTTTGCGCAGTTTGAACGCTCCGGATACGGTAGTCTTTTCGTTCGTCGCGCTGGTGGTGGTGATCACCCCCGGCACGCGGTCCGGCCGCTTCCGGGCGCGGCGCAAGGGAGATCCGCCATGGCAAGGAAAGCACATCCGATGGTGGCGTCGCTGCGTGCCGCCGACACCGGCAAGATCGTTTCGGCGCGCGAGGCGGTGCGCCTCATTCGCAGCGGCGACACGGTCGCCACCGGCGGCTTCGTCGGCATCGGCTTTGCCGAGAGCGTCGCGATCGCGCTCGAGCAGCGCTTCCTGGAGGCGGAGGGCGGCGCTGGCGGCCCGCGCGACCTGACCCTGGTCTATGCCGCCGGCCAGGGCGACGGCAAGGACCGTGGCCTCAACCACCTCGGCCACGACGGCCTGGTGGCGCGCGTGATTGGCGGGCACTGGGGCCTGGTGCCGAAGCTGCAAGCACTGGCGGTGGACAACCGCATCGAGGCCTGGAACCTGCCGCAGGGCGTGATCTCGCACCTGTTCCGCGACATCGCGGCCGGCAAGCCGGGCACGCTGACCCGGGTCGGGCTGGGGACCTTCGTCGATCCGCGTTTCGGCGGCGGCAGGCTCAACGCGCGCACCACCGGCGAACTGGTGCGGCTGATGCCGATCGACGGCGAGGATTACCTGTTTTACAAGGCCTTCCCGATCCACGTCGGCATCATCCGCGGCACCACCGCCGACCCCGACGGCAACGTCACCATGGAGAAGGAGGCGCTGACCCTGGAGGCGCGCGCGATCGCGATGGCCGCGCGCAACTCGGGCGGCATCGTCATCGTGCAGGTCGAGCGCATCGCCGAGCGCGGCTCGCTCAACCCGCGCCAGGTGCAGGTGCCCGGCGTGCTGGTCGACTGCGTGGTGGTGGCGGACAGGCCCGAGCATCACATGCAGACCTACAGCGAGCAGTACAACCCGGCCTTCGCCGGCGAGATCCGCGTGCCGATGTCGGCGATCTGCGCGATGCCGATGAGCGAACGCAAGATCATCGCCCGCCGTGCCGCGATGGAGCTGCAGTCCGACGCGGTCGTTAACCTGGGCATCGGCATGCCCGAGGGGGTGGCCACCGTCGCCGCCGAGGAGAAGGTCATCGACCTGCTGACGCTGACCGCCGAGCCGGGCGTGATCGGCGGCATTCCGGCCGGCGGGCTGTCCTTCGGCGCGGCGGTCAACACCCAGGCAATCATCGACCAGCCCAGCCAGTTCGACTTCTACGACGGCGGCGGGCTGGACATCGCCTTTCTCGGTCTCGCCCAGGCCGACCGCGAGGGCAACCTCAACGTGTCGAAGTTCGGCGCGCGCCTGGCGGGGGCGGGGGGCTTCATCAACATCTCGCAGAACGCCAAGAAGGTGGTCTTCGTGGGCACCTTCACCGCGGGTGCGCTGGAGGTTGCGGTGGCGGACGGCCGCCTGCGCATCGTCCGGGAGGGGCAGGCGCGCAAGTTCGTCGATGCGGTCGAGCACCGCAGCTTCAGCGGCCCGCAGGCGGTGAAGTGGAACAAGGACGTGCTCTACATTACCGAGCGCTGCGTGTTCCGCCTGTGCGCGGAGGGCCTGGCGCTGATCGAGATCGCGCCGGGGATCGATCTGCAGCGCGACATCCTCGCGCGCATGGACTTCGTGCCGGTGATGAAGCGCCCGCCCGCCCTGATGGACGCGCGCATCTTTGCCGACGCGCCGATGGGGTTGCGCCACGACCTGCTCAACGTTCCGCTCGAGCGCCGGCTGGCCTATGACGCGCAGCAGGACGTGTTCTTCGTCGACTTCGAGGGACTGTCGGTGCGCACGCCACAGGACATCGCCGCCATCCGCGACGCGGTGCGCGCGGCGCTCGCTCCGCTCGGGCGCAAGGTCGACGCGGTGGTCAACTACGACCGCTTCTCGATCGTGCCGGAGCTGGTGGACGACTACGTCGAGATGGTGAAGGGGCTGATGGACGCCCACTACCACACCGTGACCCGCTACACCGCCAACGGTTTCCTGCGCATGAAGCTCGGCGAGGAGCTCGAGAAGCGGCGCATCCCCGCGCACTTCTACGCAAGCGCGAGCGAGGCATGGCGCAGGCTGGAGACGCCTTAGCCAGGTGCGCAGACGCCGCGTTGCGGCCGCGCGGGGCAGGGCGCGGGCGTGCCGGTCTCACAGGAACAGGGTGTCCACATCGACCGTTTCGCGCCGGCCGGCGTCGTGGGCGTGGGTCTGCAGCCAGGTTTCGGCGCGTGCGCGGCCGAGCTCGCGCAGCTGGAGCAGGGAGCTGGCGGTGGCATTGAGCTTGCTGGCACTGCCGGCGTCGCCGAGCTCGGGGGCGTCGATCAGATGGAAGCGCTCACGCAGCAGCTTGTGCTCGAGGCGGCCGATCGGTGACCAGCGCGGACGCTCGGCGATGAACTGGCGGGCGTGGGCGATCATGCGCATCTCGCGCAGGAAGGTGGTCAGGAAGCCGAGCTCCATGCTGCGCGTCGCGATGTCCTCGGCGCTGCGGGGGGCCTGCGCATGCTGCAGGGGATTGAGCAGCACCATCAGCAGGTCCGCCGTGTCGCATTCGTAGAGCAGCGGGTAGATCGCCGGGTTGGCGGTGAAGCCGCCGTCCCAGTAGTGCTCGCCGTCGATTTCCACCGCGTGATGCAGGGTGGGCAGGCAGGCCGAGGCGAGCAGGGCCGCTTCGCTGAGCTCGGCGGTGCGGAACAGCTTGACCTTGCCGGTGCGTACCGCGGTGGCGGCGATGAAGAGCTTGAGCGGGCACTCGCGGCGGATGCGCTCGAAGTCGAACTGCGCGCGCACCACATCGCGCAGCGGATTGAGGTCGAAGGGGTTGAACTGATAGGGCGAGAACATGCGGGCGAGCCCGAGCAACATGTTCATCGGCGCGGGGAGGCTGCCGTCACCCGAGGGGCTGAGGCTGTGCAGCAGCTCGAGGTGGAAGGGTACGCTGTCGCCGACGGCCGTCCAGAAGCGGTCGAGCGCGGCGCGCGCGCCATCGGCCCCGCCCGTGGTCCAGCCCTCGGCGAGCGCCACGGCATTCATCGCCCCGGCGCTGGTGCCGCTGATGCCTTCGATCGGAACACCGGCTTCGAGCAGGCGGTCGAGCACGCCCCAGGTGTACGCGCCGTGCGCGCCGCCGCCCTGTAGGGCGAGGGCAAGCGGCGCGGCACGTACTTTTTTTGTTGTCCACGGCAAGCGAAACATCGAAACGCCCTCCTGATCCGGCCGGCAGACGGCATTGGAGCGTCGGTGGCGCCTGCCCGGCAGCTGCATGATTGGATTGTGCACTGCACAATCAAGATTATCACGCGGTCCGGATTACAGCCGCGCGCACGTGTTACGCGATGCGACCGTGAGCGATTCGAGTGCGTCGGGCGGCTGCCGGGTCAGACAAGGGCGTCGTTCGCCAGCCACTGCCGCAGCGCCTCGGCGTTGTTGTGGCGGCCGTCGCGCGCGGCGTGGAGGAGGGTGAGCACCGCCCCCGTGGCGATCAGGCCGCGCAGTTCGGCGAGTGCTGCAGCGGTTGACGGCGACTGCAGTTCGGCGGCGTAGCGGTGGCGGAATTCGTCCCAGCGCGTGGCGTCGTGAGCGAACCACTTGCGCAGTTCATCCGAAGGGGCAAGGTCGCGCAGCCAGCGGTCGAGCGCCGCGGCATCCTTGCGCAGCCCGCGTGGCCACAATCTGTCGACCAGCACCCGGCAGCCGTCGGTGGCTGCCGGCGGGTCGTAGACGCGGCGCACGCGGACATCCATGGCGAGTTCAGATGGCCATGCCCTTGTCGTCGAACAGGCCCTCGAACAGGATCGAGCTGAGGTAGCGCTCGCCGGAGTCGGGGAGAATGACGACGATGGTCTTGCCGGCGTTCTCGGGGCGCTGGGCGAGGCGGACCGCGGCTGCGGTGGCGGCGCCGCAGGAGATGCCGGCGAGGATGCCTTCCTCGCGCGCCAGGCGGCGGGCGTAGAGCACCGCGTCTTCATTGCTCACCTGCTCGACGCCGTCCACCAGCGACAGGTCGAGCACCTTGGGCACGAAGCCGGCGCCCAGGCCCTGGATCTTGTGCGGTGCCGGGGTGAGCGGCTGGCCGGCGAGGGTCTGGCTGATCACCGGGCTGGCGGCGGGTTCGACCGCGATCGACTGGATCTCCTTGCCGCGCACGCGCTTGATGTAGCGCGAGACGCCGGTGATGGTGCCGCCGGTGCCGACACCCGAGACCAGGATGTCGATGCCGCCGTCGGTGTCGTTCCAGATCTCCGGGCCGGTGGTGGTCTCGTGGATCGCCGGGTTGGCCGGGTTCTCGAACTGCTGCAGCAGCACATAGCGGCCGGGGTCGCTGTCGACGATCTCCTTCGCCTTGGCGATGGCGCCGTTCATGCCCTTGGGGCCTTCGGTCAGCACCAGCCTGGCGCCATAGGCGACCAGCAGCTTGCGGCGCTCCACGCTCATGGTCTCGGGCATGGTCAGGGTCAGCGGGATGCCGCGCGCGGCGCACACGAAGGCGAGCGCGATGCCGGTGTTGCCGCTGGTGGGCTCGACGATCTCCTGGCCGGGGCCGAGGCGGCCGTGGGCGATCGCGTCCTTGACCATCGCCGCGCCGATGCGGCACTTGACCGAGTAGGCCGGGTTGCGGCCCTCGATCTTCGCCAGCACGGTGGCCTGCGCGCCGTCGAGCACGCGGTTCAGGCGCACGAGCGGGGTGCGGCCGATGGATTCTGCATTGTCGGGGTACCAGGTGGACATCGGTTCTCTTCTCCTCGTTGGGGGTGCTCCGGAAGTATAGGCAAAGCGCGCCGCACGGTCGCGCCGGATCGTCGCGCGTGGTGGCGGACGGCGCTTGACGGCGGCGCACCCAGGTGCAAGCTTCAATCCCTTGCGCGAGGTCCGGCACGCGGTCTGGCACGTGGGAGGGGGCGATGAAGGAAAAGGAACTGCGGCTCGCACTGGTGCTGTTCGGCGGCGTTTCGCTCGCGGTGTACCAGCACGGCATCAACCGCGAACTGCTCAACCTCGCGCGCGCCTCGCGCGCCTACCACCGCGTCGAAGGGCCCGCCGCCAAGCAGGCGCCCGGCCATGTGTATCCGGCGGGCGCGGGCGCCGACGCGTGGACCGCCGAGGTGTATTTCGACCTGCTCAAGCGCCTCGGGCGCATGGTGGACCTGCGCGTGCTGGTCGACGTGATCTCGGGCGCGTCGGCGGGGGCCATCAACGGCATCGCGCTCGCGCGCGCGCTCGCGCACGATCTCAGCCTGGCGCCGGTGACGCGGCTGTGGCTGGAGCGCGCCGACATGCAGCGCCTGATCGCACCGGAGGCGCGCGCCGGGAAGTGGGACAAGTGGTACTTCCGCCCGCTGCTGCGGCCGCTGCTGGCGTGGGCCCGGCGCGAGGGAATGCTCGAGACCCAGCCCGACCCCGAGACGCTCGAGCGCGCGCTCGCCTTCGTGCGTTCGCGCTGGTTCAGCGCGCCGCTCGACGGGGCCTTGCTGAGCGCGGAGCTGCTCGACGGCCTGCTCGCGATGGAGACGGGTTCGGTGGCCGCCGGCTCGCTGCTGCCCTCGGGTACCTGCCTGTCGCTGGCGGTCACGGTGACCGACTTCCGCGGCATCGAGCGCGCGCTGTTCACCCACGACCCGCCGCTGCTGCGCGAGCGCGAGCATCGCCACCTGCTGCGCTTCGCCTGCGAGCATCGCAGGACCGGCGAGCTCGACAGCGACTTCGGTCTCGACAACGCGCCCTCGCTCGCCTTCGCGGCGCGCGCCTCGGCGTCCTATCCGGGCGCCTTCCCGCCCGCCCGGCTGGCCGAGATGGACGCCCTGCTGGCCGCGCGCGGGCTGACGTGGAGTACGCGCGAGCGCTTCCTGGCGCGCAACTTCGCGCACTACCGCGCGAGCGGCATGAACCCCGCCGAAGTGGTGTTGCTCGACGGCAGCGTGCTCGACAACAAGCCCATCCTCGCCGCGGTCGGCTACATCCGGGTCCATCGCGCCTTCCGCGAGGTGGACCGGCGGCTGATCTTCATCGATCCGCATGCCGAGGCGCGCGTCGGCCAGGGCGCCGGCAGCGATGGCGGGGAGGGCGAGCCGGGCTGGTTCGAGGTCCTGCGCAGTGCCCTGTCCGACCTGCCGCGCCACCAGCCGATCCACCAGGAGCTTGCCGAGATCAGCCGCTACAACCGCCAGATCCGCCGCCTCAAGGCGACCATCGTGCAGAGCCGGCCCGAGGTCGAGGCGCTCGTCGAGCGCGCCACCGGTGGTGCCCTGTCGGGGCCCTTCACGGCCGTCGAGTTGCGCCACTGGCGGTTGACCTCGACCAACATGCTGGGGGCGATGCCGCTGGTGTACGACCCGTGGTGGCGTGCGCTGGTGCTGGAAGCGCTCGATTTCCTCGCCGGCCTGCTCGGCAGCCTGTGCGGCTGCGCACGCGAATCGCCGGGCGCGCGCTGGCTGCAGCAGGTGGTGGAGGCGTGGGCGGCGCACGCCGGGATCCTGCGCGAGCACTACCGCATCGCGGACGATGTGGGCGAGGATGCCGACATGCCCGCGTTCGCGCGCGTCGTGATCCGTTTCGGCATCGAGTACAAGCGCCGCCGCATCAACTTCGTGCTGCACGAGCTCAACACCCTCTACCACGCCCTGCCGGGCGAGGGCCGCTGCACCACCGCCCCGGGCGTGCTCGACGTGGTGAAGACGCGCATCCACGAGTGCCTCGACGCATTGGCGATCTACGACGACTGCGCCTTCGTCGATGCGCCCGCCGCCGCCGCGGTGCGTGCCCTGCTGCAGCCGGCGACCGCTGCTGCGGCGGTGCGGTCCGAGGCGGATGCGGCGGCGTTCGCGATGCGCAACGCGGTCGCGCTCGACGCCTTGATCGAGCGCATCGGCGACGCCTGCCGGATCGGCGAGGCCAACGCGAACATGGACGCGGTGCTGGTCTCCGACGCGGTGCGGGCGATCGAGCCGCACTGCCGCCGCCAGTTGTTGACCGCCTATCTCGGCTACTTCTACTGGGACGTGATCCTGCGCCCCGCGCTGGGGGCACTCGCGCTCGGCAGCGGGCCGCTGGAGGAGGTGCTGATCGATCGCATCAGCCCACAGGATGCGACCGCGCTCGCCTCCGTGACGGAGGGGCGCCCGGCGCTCGCGGGCACCGCGTTCGCGGGCTTCGGCGGCTTCCTCAGCGCGGCCGCGCGCGAGAACGATTACCTGTGGGGGCGCCTGCATGCGGCCGAGCGGCTGGTCGGCATCGTCGCCAGCGCCGTCGGCGGACCCGGTGCACCCGACGCGTCGGAGCTGCGCGTGTTTCGCAAGCGTGCCTTCGAGGCCATTCTCGACGAGGAGGCGAGCCGGCTGCGCGCCGTGCCCGGGCTGATCGCCCGCCTGCGCGTCGCGATCGCCGCGCTCTGAGGGCAGCGCTCCGCGCAGCGCCGTGAATCCGGGCCCTCGCCGCGCGCGCGCTTGGTAAGATCGCGCCCCATGTCCTCTCCGATCGCCGCCTCTTCCTCCCTGCCCGCCCAGCTTCCCCTGGGCCTGCGCGACGTCGCCGCGCTCGGCCAGGTGTTCACCCCCGAGCCGGTGGTGCGCGCCATGGTCGCCCTGCGTCGCAACGCGGGCCGCGTGCTCGAGCCCTCGTGCGGCGACGGCGCCTTCCTGCGCCATCTGCCCGGCGCGGTCGGTCTCGAGCTCGATCCCGACCATTGTCCGCCCGGCGCGCAGGCGATCGACTTCTTCGCCTACCCCGAGCGCGAGCGCTTCGACACCATCATCGGCAACCCGCCCTACGTGCGCATCCAGGACATCGCCGAGAGCACGCGGGCGCTGATCGAGCGCGGCGCCTACGGGGACCTCCTCGATGGCCGCGCCAACCTCTACCTCTTCTTCATCGCCAAGTGCCTGCGCCACCTGCGCCCGGGCGGCGAGCTGATCTTCATCACCCCGCGCGACTTCCTGAAGGCCACCTCGGCGGTGAAGCTCAACCGCCTGCTGGTCGAGTCCGGCTCGATCACCGACGCGATCGAGCTCGGCGACGCGCGCGTGTTCGACGACGCGGTGCCGAACTGCCTGATCTGGCGCTTCGAGAAGGGGCGCAGCGCGCGCGCGATGCGCTACTGCGCGCTCGGCGTCGGTGACGACCTCGCCGCCGGGCTGGCGGCGCCGGCCTGGGAGGAGCGCCACTTGGTCGAGGCCGGCGGCCACCTGATGTTCGCGCGCGGCGACTACCCGCTGCGCCTGGCCGACGTGGCCTTCGTCAAGGTCGGCGCGGTGTCGGGCGCGGACGAGCTGTTCACCGACGCGGTAAATGGCAACCGCGACTTCGTGTGCTCGTCGACGGTCAGCACCGGGCAGACCCGGCGCATGATCTGGAGCGAGCCGGGCGATCCGCCGCCGGCGCTGCTGGCGCCGCACAAGGCGCGCCTGCTGCAGCGCAAGGTCACCCGCTTCGACGAGTCGAACTGGTGGATGTGGGGCCGCC
>Ga0209573_1001227_pt1 | contig 41670 bp, 33 predicted proteins | sample TNRBio252014_DNA_FD_185870 | JGI IMG/M metagenome (GOLD analysis project Ga0209573, IMG submission 185870) | Wastewater treatment Type I Accumulibacter community from EBPR Bioreactor in Madison, WI, USA - TNR Reactor_6/25/2014_ DNA (SPAdes)... | ecosystem: Engineered > Bioreactor > EBPR >...
CCGGCGCCCGCTTGATCCTTCAAAAGCCGCCGCTTTTCTTGAACCGATAGCGCCAGATCGAACAGCCGCTCCAACGTCTCGCCGAGCAACCGCTCGACGACTTGCTCCCGGCACTTGGGGATGTCGCCGCGCGGCAGCCCCAGCTCGGCGGCAAAGTCGCCGGTCGCCGCGTCGCTGCGCTCCAGCAGCCGACGAAGCAACTTGCGGGCGCTTTCCAGGCGCTCGCGCTGCTCGTCTATCCCCAGCGCTTTTCTGAAACCTTCGTTTTGGAGCAGTCGCCAGACTGGGACAGCTTCGAGTTTCTTGTGATCGAAATTCGGCGGAACATGCTTGGCGACACCGAGAAGCTCGAATTCGACGAAGACCGGCATACCGGAGACGCCTTGCCACTGCTCCTCGGCGATGGGCTTGGCATCTTCAAGGATTTCAAAAAAGGGAGCGCCTTCGGCCATCGACCGCAACGTCCCGCCGAATTGTCCGGGTTTGCGTACGTCGTCGCACTTGTTCGCACGCGCGAACCCCGCGCTTTGCCAGCGTTCGCCTTCCCTCGGCTTGCGTTCGCTCGGTAACTTAACCGGGAACTTGTGGAGGTATTCGGGTCGCCGGCAACGAATCAGCGCGGCGTCCAGGTCGTCAGGCCCAACCCAAACCAAAACGTGATCATCGAGTTCCTCAAGGCGTTCCTCGGTCAAACCGGCCTGAACATCGCGCTTCTCACGATCGTCGAGAGGAGTCCACTCGGACGGCTTGCCGCTGGCGGGCTTGTCGTGGAACCACCGAACCCTGATCGGCTTTTGACGGTCCCGGCTCTCGGGCTCGATCACATGCCGCGAGGTCAGGATCAGATCGTCGGTCACCGGATAGCCGGTACCGACACGGCCAGTCATCTTGCCTTCCCCCACTATGGGCACAAAGATGGCGACGATCAAGTCCTTGTGCATCGGCTCAACTCCCCAGGTCTTCCTCGTCACTGACGTCAAGCGGCTTTTCGTTCGGCCCTACCTTCGGCTTGAGCTTCAGCGTGAGTCTTTGGGTGTTGGCCTGCGAAGCGTTGACCTCAGCCTCGGCGTTGTAGACCCAGAACTTGACGCCGCCACCGCCCTTGCCGCCCTTGGTGGTGACGATCTGCAACTCGATCTCGATGTCCTCGACCTGGAACTTCAGCTCCGACCCCTCGCTCTGGCCGCGCGCGTTCAGCAATTCCTCGCGCAGTTGGCCGATCATTTCCGACAGTTTGATGTTACCCATGACGCCGCTCCCGTTGTAATGATAATCAGTGTAAGGTCAATCGCTTGGCACGGAACAGGACGGGGTGCGATGCAAAATCAAGGCCGATCGTGTCAATCGTGTCAGATGATGAGAGACGACTCCCATCCGTTGCCCGCGGGGCACACTCAATCTGGCCACCGCCGCCATCGGGCCAGCGAGACTCCCCTGCCGCGACCGATCCCTGGAAGAATGGTTTCAATATGAAACCGTCCAACCAGTCATAAGTTTCAAAAATAGCTGATTAAAATCATAAGTTTTTGCAATTTTACTTGATAAATAATAAGGATAATTGATGGGCATCGCCCGCCGTTTGTCAAGCATGATTATTGCTTGCGTGAATGGCACGAGAGTCTCGCTAGCGGGCGGGCGTCGCGCGGACTGTGCGAGAGCGACGTGAGTGGCGGCGCGACTGTCGCCACCGACATGTCGGCCGGGTGATCGAGTCGTCGGGTGATTACGCACCCAAAACAAAACCATTCAAGAACGCGAGACGGAATGATCAGCGGGGGGAGTAACGGACGAACCGGCGGGCGCGTGATTTTGCGGCGGCTTACACAAATGGCTGATGCGGGCGGGCGTGGCCCATGACCCGGGCGCGCTCGCCGAAAAGCCGAAACGACCGCTCAGGATTTCGCTGTGGCTGAAGCGCGAAGAGCAAGCGACGGCTGAGGTGGTGCTGAAAGATCGGCGCAATATTTCGATCAATATTTTCGGGAACGACAAAACCCGCATGACCGAAACCAGACGGCGTTACGAAATGCTGTTCGGTCTGCTGTTGCACTCCGAGCTACGCATCAGCGAAGCACTTGCTCTGAAGCTCTCAGATGTGCGCTTCGTTGAGGGGAATCCCAAACGCGCGTCATCGGCAAGGGCAACAAGGAGCGTCTGGTGCCGTTACCGGGGCAGTTTGCGGCCGTGTTTGTCTTTTGGCTTAAAGATCGGGCGAACCGCTCAGAGCCAGTCTTTGCGAAAGCGGACGGCAAGGCGGTTTCACCACAAGCCGCGCGTGGTTATCTGCGGCTGATGACTAAGAAGGCGGGCATCGACAAGAAGATTAGCCCACACAAACTGCGCCACACCTACGCCACCAACCTGCTCAACGCTGGCGCGGAGCTGGTGGACATCAAGGCCCTACTGGGTCATGAGTCCATCGGCATAACGCAGATTTATACCAACGTCGGGCAGGAACGCATGGAGAAGGTAGTGGGGAGATTATAGATATTGAGAAAATTTAATCTTGCCTGAAAAATTCTTTAGAATCCGATAATTATTATATTGGCTCAATAAATACTAATCTAATTAATATGAGGAGTACCTGATTGTATGCCATTTGTATTTCTTAGTAATCTTTCAAAGAATGATGCTTTGGTTAAATTAGTATTCGATCATCTTAGGAATTTGGGCCTTTGCGCACTAATAGGTAGTATAGGTATATGGAAATTCAATAGCTCTGCTACTGGTCTAGTATTTATATTCGATAAAGCTATTGGTTTTGTCGTAGGTATGATTGCATTTGGCCTTTTCTTTTTGAACTATGATTATGGATTTAACAAATTGCAAGAAATGGATGCACCATCATGGCTTAAAATAATAATTTTTATTATATACGGGTTTGTGTGCTCAGAAGTTTTCCTTTTTCTCCTAAGAAGAAAGTTTTAAATTAACATGACAACTATCAATGATCCTTTTATAGGATCAATAAAGTTTATAATTAAAGTCTATGTTATCTTTTTCTATAAAAATCTCCTCGGCATTTCTGGTATCCCCTCTTCCACCGGCTCATTCTCCACCTCAAACGCTACCGGCTATTCCCCTGGCTTCAGCCAAAACTGCACGAAGATTTCACCCTTGGCGGCTATCAGGTCGAACCAAGGCCCCAGCTCCTGGGCGCGGGCATAGCGCAGGGTCATGATCTGACCAGAGTAAATAACGGGTTGATAGTAGTCGATGTCGGCCACCGGTTCTACCCGCGCGGTCTGAATCTCCCCGCTCAGGTAGTAAACCCGCCGCTGATCGAGCTAGCGAGTAGCCAGCGCAGCGTCCGGCCCTTCATCTCCACCCGCTCCGCCTGCACTCGCAGCGGTTCGCCTTCAATAAGCCTTGCCGAAATGGGTAGCAGGTTATGGTAGGTCTCGCTCTTACCCACGGCTCTCGACTGGCCGTCATGCAGCACGATGAAACCGCCCTTCCAAGTGCCAATGATCGAGTAGCGGCCTTCGATGCGGGCGAGCGTAAAGTTGTCCGACGCCACCATGTCCAAATCGTACCAGTGGATGCCAATCTGCCGCTGGTACTGTTCGATGGAAATATCAAAGCTCCTAACGACCGCTTGCAGCGCATCCCGGAAACCCATCCAACTCAGCGGATACAGCGCCACGGTCAACAGCAACAGCGCGGATAGCAAAATCATTTCCGCCTTGCCGCCGGTTTCCATCCGCCAATTGCGATTGCCGGGTGCCACGACCCGCACGGGCGACGGCCAAAATAGATCCGCACCCCGCACGTTCAACATATCGATCCAGAGATGCGACCAGTAACCGCTCATCACGCACCAGAAATACAGCGCTCTGACAAACCATAGCGGCGCGGCAATCGCTGCCCCAGTCAGCAGACCCACAACGGAGTGGGGAACGGTGCGATGGCCGAAGCGTCGTTCCAAGGCCACGGACAGCCAAAAAAACAGCCGCCCAAGCCTGGATGTAGGCAAATCCACATCTGGCCCCAGCGACGCTATCGTCGCCAGCAGTCAGCCCATCCAATCCGGCTTATAGCCGAACAGCGTCGCCCCGCCCAGATACAGCACTGAGGCAAAGACGATATGGGTGCCGAAAGTCACGCGCGGTTTGTCCTCGGCTATTGTCGTCACAGGCAGAACGTAAAGGAGTTATTAGGGCTTTTTGAGCGCGATCCGGCCATCCGGCAGCACCTGGCGGCTCAGAATCACAGTGCGATCTTCACCGATCAGCACCCCAAACAGATCGTGGGTAAACGTCAGATTACCGAAGTACCAGGAATGGCTTTGAAGCCCCATGAACCCGTTAGGCTGATCCAGTGGTGCGGCGATGCTAGAATTTGCATCGGCCGCCAGCGTCTCGTAATACGCCGTGCAATCGACATTGACGGCTTTCGACGGTGCGTTATGGGGCAACCCAACCCGCCCGACGCGCGGCGCGGTTCCCAATCGTTTGACATTCGATAAATCCAGCGCCCGGTCGTAGCGGCTGGAATAGTTTGTAAAGCGGATGCTATGGCGATACAGGGATTCGGTCTCGCTGTTGCCGGTCGCCAGGGATGCCGCTGAAATGTCGCCCGCCGCGAACAATACTTGGCTAACGTTCCAGCTCAAATTGCGAAGTTCCATATCGTCGGCGTCGTTGAACGCCTCCCGAATGACATAAGCCCCCGTGGAATGCCCGAGAACGTGAATGTTGATGTTGCAAGACGGCGTTTGCTCGGCGGAGAGGTAGGCGATCCCATCGGATACCAGCCGGAAAGCCGTCTCCTTGGCGCGGTGGCGGTCGGGCAGATAAGCCAAGGTTTTATCGTCGCTCGGCCAGTCAAACGATGCAATCACCCCTTTGAAGCCCAATACCAGTAAATCAGCCTTCAAGCGGCGATGCCGCTCGATCACTTCTTTCACGCTGAGGTTATAGCCATGAACGATAAACAGCAGATCACCGCGCGGCTCGCCCCGGTCGTTTTGCCAAGCAGCGGCGGTACGCACCAATTTATACCAAGCCGCTTGGGTAATCGCGTGCGCGGCCGTCGGCGTTTCTTGATCGGGAGGAACCACCAGAAATTTACTGGGGCCAACGTCGGCGACAAAGGCACCATTGCGAACCGCCCGAACCGATAGAACGTAATCCTGCATCGTTTTTCTCCTTTAAATTAATAAAAATAATGGCTTACTAAAAAGACTGGCGAAGACCGCGCTTGCTATTAATTCGCTTTCTAAAATGTATGGCTCGGTGTCGCCGGTGCCGATGGCGAGATAGCGAGCGCCGACCACCGAGGCCAGGGCGACGACCATCACCGGCGTAAAGTCGAAATAGCGCACGCCGGCGGCGTGGCGCGTTTCCCGAATCAACACCAGCGGTAGTGCCCCAAAAAAGATGTCCGCTGGTTAAGGGAGTATAGTGGCCACCTCCTCAGCCAACTCAACACATCTCCGGCCACTGTGGCGCTTCCGTAAAAAGAGCCTGAAATAACCTTCTAAACCCCCAAAAATGGCGTCTGTCACACCGGCCGGCCCTGACCGCGTAGAGCTCGTTCTGGATAGTTTGATGAAAGCGTTCGCAGATGCCCTGGTCTCTGGCAATTACAACGGACACCGTATCTATTGATCCCCGAACCTCTTTAGCGTGGTGGAACCGATCTTCCGGCTGGCAACAGCGTGAAACGCCACGACTGACGCGCCAACTTATTAACCCGTTGGCACAGCTCCGGAGCAGTTACTCGCCGCCCCTGCTGCTCCAAGGCTTTTAGCGTGATATCCAACGCTCGTGCCATTTCTAAGCCAATGCTAGCCGTGCGTGGGCTGAAAGCGGGCTGCATCTGTTGCAGTTGTTCCACGTGGTTGATTTGCGCCTGAAGATCAAACGGCATTACCAGCGTGAATCGCGATCCAAATTCAGTCAAAGCCGGTTTAGTAAGAAGATCGTTGAAGGCATAGAGTGGGTTTGCTGGATAACGGGCAACGACCGCCGCTAATTCCGCGCCGCCGCCTGCATAAATGACGGCTTCTTCGCCACCCGCTGCATGGACGGGCGCGGAATCAGGCGTTGCCGGGTCGACAATGTGAACGCTCCAGCCTTCACCAGTCAATTTGCGAGTCAGCCAAGCCATTTGCTCTGAGACTGGAGGATGCAACATCCCGCAATTTGGGGATAAATCTTTTAATCCGGGCGGGCGAACACCGAACTGCCAACTCAAGTTGGCGCTGTCGAAAGCCCAGGTCAACGTTAGGACAACCTCTTGAGAATCACTCTCCATCAGTGCGATCCGGCGTCCGAAAACGCCGCCCTGGCGGTTGATGGCATCAATGTGCTGCCTCATGAGTGCCAGCACGCTGGCAACGCCATCGGCATCAAGGCCCACACCAGTAAGATTGATACCTACATAAAGCCACTGAGCCGTCACTCCTGGCTCAACGGGATAGGGCAAGGTGCGGATATAGGCCGCCAGCGCTTGCTGATCCCGTACCGACAGGCTGTAGCTGGGCATCACTGGCTTGAGTGGGTGTCCGTCCGTGCCACTGATTCCGGAAAAAGCGGCCGCCAGCCAGGCGGCGGCTTCCTCCACAGTCTTGGCTTGGGCTGTTGTTAGCGATGGCGCGGTAACACCACCTTCACGAGCACCACGACCATCCGCGCCGTGGCAGCGCGCGCACATATAATCTCGCGCATCCAAATCGGCGGCGAATTGGCGCTGCCGGGCGCTGATGGCGTCCCGCCCTAGGCCATCCCGGTAGATGCGGCGACCGACAGCAAGCTCGTCGTCCTCGGCTGCCAATAGTAGCGGCAGCAGAGGCAGCAACAGGAGTTTAGGCCAACCAAGCATTGATTTCCGAGGCGATTATTGTTGGATCTGGTAAACCGTAGAGACGGCTCCAATCTGGCGATTGAGCGCGCCCGATAGCGATGAAGGGGGGATGTTCATCCCGGCGAGGATCGTAAGCTTCAAAGCCCTTGCGCAAATCGGCGATCAGGCGCGCATCGCCGGTAAAAAAGCGCCATGCCGAACCCGCCTTGTGCGCATCGGCGAAGGCGGTCAGACGAGCTGGCGTATCGGTGTGGGGATCAAGGGAAATAGAGACGAACACCACATCGTGGCCCATCCTGAGTCCCAGTAATTCCTGCGCTTTTGACAGGGCCATCGATTGCAGTGGGCAGGTCATTGAGCAGGAAGTAAATATGAAATTGAGCGCCACCACCTTATCGCCCATAATCTCGCTGACTAGCTTCAATCCTTTGCCGCTGCGAGCATCGAGCAGGGTAATATCCTGAAGGGCAACGGGCGTGCGAACCGCCTCTCCCGCAAGTGTGAGACGGCCGGCCAGCCAAGCTCCAATGCCAACCACACCGCCAAGAAACGACCGTCGACTGAGTGAAATCATAACGTTGCCTCCGCCTGCAACGGGACCGCCGCTCCTAAAGTCCTTGGGATGCCATCCTGGCCGATATACTCGACGTACAACCATAACGGGCCATCGTAATCCACTGTTACCGGTGCGCTGAAACGACTATCGACCAGCGTCAAATCGGTCAGTATCCGCCGCCAGTTATCGTTGTTGGCCAGGAGCACGGCTTGGCGGACAGTGACAGCGCGGGAAGAGCCTCCCGTAAGCGAGAAACGTAGTTGCTGGTCACCGTGTTGGATCGGCTCGACCTTCAACATCAGCGGTGGCTCGGTGGCGGCAGTTTGCGCTGCAACCAACGCGGGATCGGGCGAACCGGCGATCTCCACCCGCGCGCAATGCACCAGATTGGGCTGATCGATCCGCACCACCGCCAAATAAGCGCCACCGTACTTGGGAGTCGCCCGCACGATGTAATCCCCTTCATGGGTCCCTGGAACCAAACCCCGGTAGCGCAACAGAATCCCCACCGGCGACCCGGCTCGCAGCGGCAGGGAGGACATCGGCGCCATGCCTTCTTCACTGACCATGTAGGCGGTCCGATCACGAGTGCTGGCGAGAAAAATTCCAGCATTCGGAATGCGCGCCGCCAACGGCAGATGCGAGCTTTGTTGTGGAATGTCGCTGGGCGTTCCCGCGGCAATGGTGGTGATGCCGGGGGACTTACCTTCGGGATCAAACACGATCCGGCTGACGCCGCCTTGTTTTTGGTGAGTAAGATAGAGGAAGGCGTCGCTAAACACCGTGCCGATCACCGGATCGGCGACCTCTATCGTCCAGCGCTCCCGGTTGGTTTTTGTATCAAAGATCGTAACCGACTGCCTGTTTGCCGCTGTCAGCGCTAACCAGCGCCCATCTGGGCTAGCGATCAGGGCTGCGGCTTGCCGAGAAAGCATTGCCGCAGTGCTTTGTTCGAAGTCGTCGCGAGCCACCATCAGGAGTTTTTGGCCCGACCGGTCTAAAGCGTAGAGCGTATCCGCCAGCGGGGCGAAAGCGGCGGCGCGTATCTCCGATCCCATCCCAAACCGTATTGACAAACCACGCTCGTTGACGAAAGCGCCCTTACCATTCTCGGCGACCGCAAACAATCCGTGTTCACCAGCGGCATCAAGCAACACACGGCCCTGACCTACGCTGCCGACCGCTACCGGTGGACCACTTTGGTCGATACGTAGCACCTCGCCATCGGCGGTTCCCACCCAAAATACCGTTCCTAAGGGGGCTATTGCAGTCGGTGCGCTGGCCAGTTCGTGTCTCGCCGCCACCGCGAACGGATCGAGCGTCAGCAGGGCTACAGTGCGCGATTTGCCAAGCGCAACCCAAAGGCGCTGGCCATCGGAATCAATAGCCCAAGCGTCTGGCACACCGCCCAACGATACGATGGCCTTGATATTCGCCGACGCTAGATTGAGTTGGGGATCGATTAGCGCCAGCTGTCCGTCATCGGTTGCTTGCACTACATCAAAACCGTTGAGGTCCATGACGCCGGCGGGGGCCACCGGCGTGCTAAACAGTCGACTAGCCCAAGCTTCGCAACGAGTATTCTCGGCGGCCGGGCCATCCAGCGGGGCCAGCCACAACGCGGGGCGGGAACCGGTCAGCGCGGAACCGGTGGCCGGATCACGGATGGAAACTCGAATATCCGCTGTTTTGCTGGCCGTTGGCGGACCTCCTTCCGATCCTGAGACCTGAACGGTGATCATACGGCCTTCGGTGGCGACCGCACGGGCAGGCAGCGCCCCTGCTACCAGCGCGGCGAGCAGGCTAATCAATAAAATCCGTGGTTTCATGTAAAACTCCTTCAGCAACCGAGAGACGTTGAGGCAATCTCCCATCGTCCAAGCGCTACCCCCTTTGGGAAGGGGGCCGGGTTTTAGCGCTTTATCGCTAGGTTGCCCGTTTTCGCGGGGTTATAGTCGCCGGCAGGCGGTGGAAGAAGCGCCGCGAGCGTCGATATAACCCCAAGCGCCCCCGGCCACCATGTAGGCAGGCCCATCACGATACATCCACAACCCGTCTCGAATAGTCCCAAGATCGGCCGAAATCGCTCTTTGCGGGCCGAGCAGGCTAGAGGTGGGCGATCCGAAGCTGGCCATGCCCATATCGTTGTAGTGATGGCCGTAAGTGATGAATGCCCGCTGTCGCGCCCGGCCACCCGGATGCACCGCTCGAACGATCACACGCTCGCCCGGTCGGGCGCAGAAGGTGGGGGGGGCGATGGACTGGAACTCAGGCAAGGCCCAGCGGGCCGGAATGTTGAAGTTGTTTAAATCCACCAAGCGTGGCCGTCCGGTTTCAGGGTTAGGCGTGCTCTGCTGCCGGGGAAGACCCAAGCGCGCCCAAAGCGGCTCAGTCCGGTAGTTGAACGCACGGTCGCCGCTGTCGTAGGAATCGTCGCAGATATGGCAATCGGGAATCGACTGGCCGTTCTGCTTCAGATTGAGGCCGTCCTGATAAACCAGCACGAATTCTCGGAAACAATCGCCATCACCGCTGCCCCGGCAGATAGTCGCTACCGTGCCGCCGTCCTGTTCGGATTTAATGGTAGCGTCCTGCGGTTCGATCACCAGCGCGCCCACTAAGCCCATCACCGGATGGCGGATCGGATCGGCCATGGACGATAGGGACGCCACCGTCCCCGAAGGCGCGTCGAACGGTACCCACTTCAAAGTAATCGTGGCGCCGTTGCGCGCGGTTTCCACTCGCCCGGCATACCAAGCCGCGGAGGCAACCCCGCTGAAAGTCGGCGTGCTCGCCGCCAGGGAAGGGAGATTTGACAAGACAGCAGTGTTGCGCCCCACTCGCGTCCCATCATCGGTGCGCACGGCGTAAGAGACCAGCGCGGGGTGCAGGCCAACCGTTCCGCTCGGCGTCAGCTGGTCGGCGGCGACGTTAATCCCGTTGCCGACAGTCCAGGAAACCACTGGTGGTAGAACGGCGTTGCCGCTCGTCCGTGGCGGCGCACCTTTCAATTGGTTGACGACCTGAACATAGGCCATCTCGCCGCTTTTCATGCGCAACACCAGCGGCCGTTGGGTATCGGGCGCCACCGGCAGTTCCTCGGCGCCCGCCGGCGGTGCCGGCAAACTGACGGTAGGGCATTGCAGCGGTTGATCGCCAAAGCGCAGGGTTTTGACGAATTGCCTTTTTAATACGAACCGCAACGCATTCGGATCGGTGATCCGCTCTGCCTGGTTGTAGTTAAGTGTTGCTCGCACCGCTTCAATACAGAATAACCGCGCCGTGACTTCAGGTGGACGATAGGCGTTACCTTCCGATCCCAAACCGTCGAATCGTGTAACCGGGGGTGCCATGGCATCTGCTTGCTGGACCGTTGTAGCAGGACGAGCACCTCCGCAATCCGAGTCCGTTTCAGGACTGGCGGTATTACTTTGGGTACCGAGCACTGCAAGACGGCAGCGGATCGGTTGATCTTTCGTGACATCGGCGGCGTCTTTAGTCTGGGGGCTTGCATAGCTCCTGAACAGGCCCCAGGCCCCATTCCATAAGGCATCGATGGAACCGGCGTGATAGAGATGATCCGTCGTCACTGACGTGACCTGCCCAAGCACCGTGGGATCGAACTGCATGTTCATTTCGAAATGTTCGGAGATACCGACTTCCTGGCTGCTGACCCACGGACTCGCGGGGTCTGCCGAATGGCGGCGCCAGCGCTGGCCGTGCACGGTAAAGACGTGCTGTACCTCTTGCGCACCTTGGACCAGCCGAACTTGGATGGGATCGCCTTCATAAGCCTCGAAAATCTCCGTGGACGGGTCGCCAGGCGCATGATTTAGGCGGGTGTCGATGACGCGATCTACGGGTCGGCTATGAGTGCGCGAATCGAAGACGTTGGCCATATCCCCTTCCGGGCCGGTCTTCTGTTGCCACTGACCATTCCCTTGCGAGGTAGCGATACGCAATGGAATGGGTTCGTGTTTGTAGTTGAAAAGATACGGATCGTGATGGCTGACCGAGATCGCTTCCGGCCGCTTTGGAGCGGCGACCGGCTTATCAGACGAATCGTAGAGTAAGGCGAAATCAGCGATGGCAAGGGCGAACTCTCGGCGGTTGCCGATGAGGTTATCACTGGCGCCGGAATCAGCGGGTGTTTCGATGATGGCCTGAGTACCCACCGCGTCTTCAAGCGGTGAGCCATCGGGTTTCTTCCAGACCGATCCACTCGGTTCGACCAGCAAAGCCGAGTAGAAACCGTGCTGCTGGATCGATGAGGGGCCAAAATGATCGTGGGTGAAGACGGTCGCGATGGTGCGATCTTTCTTCTGGCCGTCAAGCAGCGGATCGGCCCACCACCGCTGGATGGTAGTTTGATAGACTGGATTATCCTCAGTTCCTTTCAGCGCCAGCGTGCGTGGTGGTTCGTCCGACTGTGACCAATCCACGCTACCACCAGATGCCTGGGATGCAGCGATCAATTGGCCGATATGATCGCGAGCCAGCGTGCCATCTTCATAATTAAAGCCGTTACCTGATCCATCCGACGAAGTGACATCGAATTTCACCAAATGGATGTGCTGGCCGATGACATCGACCGGCGTTGCCACTTGAAAGGCATCCTTTGCGGTATGACCGGGAGTTCGATTCGTGTGGCGGAATTCAATGCATTCACCGGAGCGGGCGCGGAAGAAGAACGGATCGGCCGCCCGCTTCTTTTTTTCAAAATCGGCCACGTCTTTATCGAGCACGTTAATGCGGGCCTGTTTATCGTGCCAGCCGTAGCGATTGACGACCAAATCAAGTTCGATGGCAGACACGTCATAACGCCGCGTGCCGGTGGCGAGCGAGGGCGAATCCTTGATCCAATGATCGGCGCTGCCTGGCTCAATCGGACAGGGATTGGCGAAGGGTGCGCCGGGTGCCCGCTTTAAACCATTGACCAGAAAATTTCCGGTCTGGCTCAGATTGCCTACCAGCGGTCGGGAAATTTTGCCGCTCGCCGTTTCGTGAAAGCGCATCGCCGCCTGCTCCAGCGGCGTGCCGGTTTGCGGCAGAATTTGAAGTTTGACGCTGTTGATCGGATAGGTCATATCCGCTGCATCCAGCACCTGGTTGATAGGCTTCAAGGTTCGAGTACCCTCAAGCGTCAAATGCCGGGGCAGACCTGCGTCCTCGGCCATATCCAGCGGCGGTTGTGGTGCGCGAAAACCCGCTTTGCCAGGGATGTAGAACGGAAAGCCCGGCATGGCATTGTCGCCGACCTGAGCGACATACGTCGGTTCAGGTGGCAACGTCTGGCCCGGCAGCGGAACGACAGCCGGTATCGGCGTGCCCCCTTGGGTTACGCCCGTTACAGGATCCGTGCCTATACCTTTGAATTTATTCTGATCCCATCCACCGGATGTGCATCCAGCCGTATCTTCGCAGCGGCCTTCCGGTCTCTGAAGCTGACCGGCCCACACCCCACCACCATCAGGCAGGCGGCGCGTGCCGTCCTCAAGCACTTCGTGTACGCGCCATAGCCCCCACATGCCTTGGGCGAAATGAGGATAGAGATGGCAATGAAAAATCGAATCACCCGGCGTTAGATTGCGGTTGCCCGTGCCGCCGTAATGGATTTCATAATTGAAGGTTTGAAACGGCGCGATAGTCTGCGAATCGAGATAATTGGATTGATCATGACCCGGCTGGGATAGCCATTGATGGGCGTGCAAATGAAAGACGTGCGTTTCCTTGGGACCGGCGTGGACATTGTAAAACTTTACCCGGTCGCCGAGGTAGGAATGGTAAACATTGCTGGGATCCTCAGCATATTGTCCCAGCAATGCCGGATCGCCGTTCGCCCAGCTTTGCAGGAAAAATTCCTCGTAAGCGCAATCGACGCAATCTTTTGCTGGCCCCTTGCCCAAACGGTTGGCCAGCAGAATCGGTCCCATTCCGCTCGCGCCGTAGTTGATTCCAAAACCATCGCGGGTGCCGACCATCTGTTTGTGTCGGGCCGCGCCCGCCGTATCCCCGGCGGCGGGTTCGTTGAGCACCGCGAAATCTGGAGCGTGGATCGTTTTCAATTCATCATGAAACATGATGGCGAATTCCCGCCATGCCTTGGTTTCAGCGGCGGTAGCGCTGTCTTTGGCGCGCTGCTCTTGCAAGCCCTGTGATGCCTGATCGACGATAATAGCGGTCAGGTCGCCATGGACGATTTCATACTGGCCGTTGGCGCGTTGCTGGAGCATGTTGAGCAGCGGCGTACCTTGCGCGTCGGTCGCCTCGTAGTCGACAAAGCCCGGTCCTGGGTTGGCATGACCGCAGCCTGTGACACTAGCGAGACCGCGAGCGCAAGCCAGCGCCTCGTGAGTGATCTGGCTGCGATAGAACCGCGAGCCAGCCGGCTCAACCACAATCATGCCAAACAGGCCATGGGTGAGCGATCCGCCGTCTCCTTCACCGCCAGCCACTGCTGCGAGGTTGGAAAAGAAATACGCGCCCGGCTTCTCCGCATGAAACCGATACACAGTCCGCTCTCCAGGACCAATACCTACCAGCCCGGTCCCCACCACATCATTACCGACAACAGGCGGCAGACCAACCACGGCGATCCCTGCCCGGCGGGTTTTGGGATCATCGGGCGGGTTAGGGACTGTAACATTTTGATTGGCTGCTGGTCTGACGCTGCCACCACCGAGTAGCGCCAATAGATTCTGAAACCTGATTTCCAGTCGATCACCAGCTGCGACCCTTAACACCAGTGGCCGGGCCCGTTTCCCGGCCCGCAACATGGCCTTGCCAGGGTAGTCCCCTGCGATGTCACGACGCAGCGCGTAGATCATGCCCCACGGATCGACACTGCCGAAGCGGTTGTAGACGATGGGCTGGTTGATAGCGACCACATCGGCGAAAACGGTGCGGCCAGTTGCTGGCTGAGCAGCGGCTGTATCAGCTCCGAATACCTTAAGCGGTATCCAGCCTAAAAGGGCTGCGAGCGCAATTTGTTTCGCGCAATTTTGATAACTCATTGCATTCTCCCTGCTTTTGCTTGGTGGGGCATCGGTTTTCAGCCGAAGACGCGAATCGCGTCGATCAGCAGGGCTGCTGGATTGGTAAATGCCACGGGATCGGGTTGAAGTATGGCGGGATCTGTCATGGCTTGACCGTTGGCCACTGTCCACTCCAGCGTGCCGGCAAAATCACTGGCCGCTATCCACGTTCCAATGCGCCAACCGGTAGTTCTTTTGTTGGCGTGGGCCAATTCCGCCAGGTCATAAAGCACAGTGGATATGCCATAGGCTCCCATCGCGGTGGGCTTGGCTTCAAATAAAGCAAAGTCATTCCACGGCATATCACCCCAGGTCATGAAATTCCAAGCGAATTGGAACCGCTGCCCTTGTTTGAGTGTGGCGTCTTCTAAGATGAGCCTGGCTCCATCAGCCGCCATGGTTCGTACCCCTGAACGTGGTGATACGGTCAAGCCCACCATATTTTTCGCCGCTCCAGGATGGAGGCGATAGCGAAAGGCGTCCACGTCGAAGGGATCGTCGAGACAGACGAAGCGACCACCGGTTACGGGACCCACTACGGCTCCATCAGGACCTTTAATACTGGTGAGCGTCTTAACGATTCCTTCAGTTTTAAAAGTGGATGGCAACTCGACTTGGCTAAATGATATGGATCTTGGCAATGGCATTTTTTTATTCCAGATAGTTGGTTTAAGGCTTCTGGCAAAAGAGAAAACAAGTTTCTGGTCTTAAACAGGATTCAACAATATGCTGTTAGATTTTTAATTTCTGAGTGATGCAATAGGTTGCTATTATCGTGCCATCTTTATACATTTCAGGCCTAAGACGATTGGTTTGACTCATCCGAAACAAGCCACGTATCTAAATTAATCAGCGCCTGATAAATATCTCTTTGGAAGAAGAAATCAATAAAATAATCCAAATTCAAAGCGTTTCAATTAATTTAGGAGTTACGCAGTTGAATTTCTAACATATTGATTTTTATTTAAATCGACTTATGCACCGCGCAATCAATATTTTTGCGAATCAATCGCTGATGATTTCAATAGCGTAACTTCTATAGGTAATAAATCTCTATTTGTATTGAATTTTGAAGCATTGAACCTAGAATATGCACACAAAAAATATGGTAGTGGCTCACTGAGGTGAGCAGGCTGAGTTATAGTGATGCAAGAAGAGGCGGATAGCGATCTCATGCATGAGAACGGATTTGGAAAAGGAGAGCGTTTTGCGAACGAAACGGCCCAGGCGCTGGCGAAGCATGTTGTTGAAACGCTCCACGTGATTCGTGGGACCTTTAGCATAAGCGGCCCGATGCTGAGCGGCAGGCAAGACGTTGTGATAGCTTTCCAGGTGATCCGTGTAAAGCCGACTTTGGCGGTACGCGAGCGGGATGCGCGCCCACAACAGGCGGGCGGTGGCGTCATCGCGCGGACCCAGCGCGTAGGCCACGATCTGGCGAGTGCGTCGGCACAGGGCCAGCCAAAGCCAGATCACACCGCGTCGGCGATGGCCAACGAAGCTCCACAGTTCATCCAGTTCCAACACCTCTTGGGACTGGGCCGGAGCCAGGGTGGCCTCCAAAGGCGGCAGATTCTGGGCTTTTTTTAAGCCACTTTGAGACCGTGTTGCGTGAGACCCCAAAAATCCGGGTCAGGCCCCGCACGGAGGCGCGCTCTTGGTAGGCCCGCAGAATTTGCGCTTTCGCCGCGTCCGTATAGCCCGGCGCTTCTGGCTGCTCTCGGAAACTGCGCCCGCACGCCCGGCACTGGTAACGTTGCTTGCCGTTCCTCGTCTTGCCGTGCTTGCGGGTTCGCTCGCTGCCACAATGATAACAGTTCATTGCACTAGATTAACCGATCTCTCCTCAGTGAGCCATTACCAAAAATATGCATTAAGAAGGGTAATTATTGAAACAGTGATTGTTTACTGGTTTCATTTTGAAACAGGAGAAATATAATTCGGTTTCGTTGCATTAGCGGAGGTTGTCAAATTCCGGCACTATGCAGCCTGTACTGCCCCAAAAAAGACGTCCGCAGGTTAAGAGAATAGAGCGGTCACCTCGATGGCCAAAACGGCGGCGGGGGTGGGACACTGCAAACGGCTGTGTAATCTTTGCTTGTTATCACTGTGCTGGAATGCCAGTAATAAGGCCTTGAGGTCGGCCAGGGTATTGCCTTCGTGGCGAAAGACAACTTCGTGTTTGGAGGTACGGTTCAAGCGCTCCAGTATCCCCACGCCGCCCGGTTGGGCGACGCGGTAGCGGACTCCCGGGTGAGAATGACCCCTTAGCGAGGCACGATCAGCTGTTTTAGCACCGCCCGTCCTTCCTCACGGGTGGTGACTGGGGGTAGCTCGATTCCTCTCAAGGCAGCCAACGCCGCGATGCGCTTTGATGCCGATGCCAAAATCGAAATCCGCCAGCGCAAGTATTTAAACAACCAGGCTTTGACGTGATCGTCTGTGGCCGATGAAATCTTCGTTGACACCAGCGGTTTCTACTCCCTGCTGGTGGGGCAAGACGACCGGCATGGGCAGGCCGGGCGAATTCTGCGCCAGGCCGCCGCGCGACGGCGGGGTTTCGTGACGACACTGTTCGAGTTTTCATCTCATGACCGAACTGCGGCTGCGCGAGGTGCTGACCAAGAATGCCCAGCGCTAGTTATCGCTCGCTTTGAGAGCATTCATCCGATCTGGATTCTTTTCAGGCCGAGGCATGATCCTACCCTTCACGACCTCATCGCGAATGCCGTGACCCGGATGAGAGATGTTTTGGCTGATTCCTGATCATCCGGCACACTCATCGCCCTCGTCACAGATGCGGGAAAGGGCAATGCCTGAAATACGGCATCGATGTCTTCAAGACGCTTGAGGGTGAAATCCAGACCCGCGCGAATCACCACCAGTAGTCCCCGACACTGATTCGCGATAAATCCTTGCGCGCGCAGATTAGCCAAGACCGCATGGGCGGCGACCACCGGTTGGTCGTTAGGCGCACTGGCACTGCCCATCAACAGGGTCCGGGCCTCTCCCCGGCCGAACACGCCGGCGATATCGACGACATCGATGCAGATCAGACCGGCATTCAAGACCGGAGATAGCCAGTCGCTCGCCGCGAGCGCCAATCGTGAAATATCGTCAGGAACGGGATCACTCGGCCAGTCGAGCAAGCAATCACAGACCGCCCGAAGGCGTGGATCGAGCCGTACCGGTTCCCCGATCGGGGGTGGCAGGATGATGCCCAGCAGGAGGAACGGCCGGTCTCTTGCCAAACTCTGCTGGAGCATCCGCACCACCTCGGGGTTATGGTACTCCGCGCCGACAATAAGTATCCCCATGATGTCGCACCCTGAGAAATCCAAGTCAGGGACGGTCAGATCCCCGCTCTCAGTCCCCGCTTTTGAGCCGAACCGATCTCGCCATGCGGCGGGCTCATCACTGACCAGAAAGGGTATGGAGAAAAGGTCCAATCGTTGGTGAAGCTGACTAACCATCTCGCGGCCGCGTCGGCCTAAGCCGATCAGAGCGGCCGCTTCCCGCAGGGTGGTTTCGTCAAAAAGGATAGAAGGATCGCTCATGGGTAGAAGTCCGGTGCGTGACAGGATTTAGGGTCTAAACTGTTTCGTCGTTTCCATCCCTGAAGTCCCAATACAGGGCGATAAGCTGGGTGTTGACGGTCACCGCCGCCTTGATCTGCGCGCGGCCTGAATGCGGTTTTTCAGGTCGGCAATCAGGCTCCGGTAGTCGTCCGTTTTGATAATGTCCTGGCTCATGGTTTTTCGTTGTAGGGAATTTACGGCACTTTCACAATGGCGGTTGATGAGTGAGCCCCTGCTCCCGTAGCGCCTCATAGAGTTGCGCTGGACCCAGCAAAATCTCCCGCAATCCGTTGCGCACGCCTTCAGAGTCCAAGGCTTGCTTGCTCATGCTGCTGTGCGCCGCGAAAGCGTCGATGATCGCGTTCATCAGCTCGCTCGAGAGGTCGGGTGAATTGGCGAATTGCTCCTTGGTATTGTTGGCCGCCTGTTGCACCAAGGTCCTGGATTCCAGCAGCTTGCCTTTAATCACATGGTTGACATAGACCACCCGATCCTCTTCCGTCAGATCGCCTTCAAACAGGTCATTGACCTTGGCAATGATTTCGCCAAGGCGGGCTTTGTCCTTCTCCCGCACTAAACCCGTTCCGACTTTCTCAAGCGGGGTTAGCTTTGGCGTCTCTCCTTCGCCCAGCGCGATAGACCGTTTTCCCTGATTTTTCAGGTTGTGGTGGGTCAGCAGGACTTTGGATAGGTCAATGCCTTCACGCTCGCGCCCGAATTCCAGCAGCGGCAATAACCGCCGGTAAAAGATGAAGCGCTTTTCGATGGCGGTATTGCCGTAATCGAAGATTTGCGAGAGAAAGGCGTACATCCGTTGAAACTCGGCCAAGTCATGCTTGAACAGGATGAGCGCGTTCAATTCGTTCTTGGCGTCGTCCGCTCCTTGGGTATCTTCCTTGGTTTTGGCGATTTTCAACCGATCCCGCGCGGATTTGTAGCGCTGCAAGAGGCGCGATACGACCGGCTCCAGTGCGCCGGTCAGGTCGCTTTGCTTCGCCGTGGGGCTGCGTTCGACCTCGACCACGCGGTTGACCTCGAATTCGTCATAGAAGCCCGCCGCGTCCAGCTTCATGCGCAGGTTAAAGACCAAATGCGGGTCCGTGACATTCGCCAGTTCGGCCGTGTCGTAGTAGGTCTTGAACGCATTCAGAATATCTTCAGGATCATTGACGAAATCCACGACATAGGTGGTGTCCTTGCCCGGATGGGCGCGGTTGAGGCGGGAAAGCGTCTGCACCGCCGCGATGCCCGCCAATCGCTTGTCCACATACATGCCGCACAACAAGGGCTGGTCAAAACCGGTCTGGAATTTATTGGCCACCAGCAGAATCTGATAGTCGGCGGTGTCAAACGCCTCGCGTATCCCCTGCCCTTTCAGGTTCGGGTTCAGGGTCTTGCTGGTTTCGCTGAACGCATCGGGGCCGGACTGGGTGTCCGTCACTTCTCCGGAAAACGCCACCAAAGTCCCGATTTTGTAGCCCTGCTCCTTGATGTATCTATCAACGGCCAACCGCCATCGCACGGCCTCAATCCGGCTGCCGACCACCACCATGGCCTTGGCGCGCCCGTTCAGCAGCGGGGCGACATTCTCACGGAAATGCTCCACCACCACCTGCACCTTCTGACTGATGTTGTAGGGATGGAGCCTCACCCAACGCATGATGCCCTTGAGGGCTTCACCGCGTTCGACTTCCTTGTCATCCAGCTCCTTGCCGTTATGGGCCAGTTTGAAAGCCAGCTTGTAGGGGGTGTAGTTCTTGAGCACATCGAGGATAAAACCTTCCTCAATGGCTTGGCGCATCGAATAGACATGGAAGGGTGCGGGCAGATTGTCGGCGCTGGCGGGCACATCGGGCTTGGGGCGTCGTCCGAACAATTCGAGAGTTTTCGCTTTGGGCGTCGCGGTAAAGGCCACATAGGTAATGCCCTTGTCCGCCGCGCGGGTCGCCATCTGCGCCGCGAGCAGGTCTTCGGTGCTAACCTCGCCGCCGTCGCTCAATTCCTGAAATTCTTCCGCCGAGAGCACGGCCTTGAGCTTGGCCGCCGCTTCCCCGGTTTGTGACGAATGGGCCTCGTCGGCGATCACCGCAAACCGCTTGCCCTGCGTCGCCGCGAGTTCCTGCACGGCCTTGAGGGCGAAAGGAAAGGTTTGAATCGTGCAAACCACAATTTTCTTGCCGCCGGACAGGGCCGCCGCGAGTTCACCGCTCTTGCTGCCCCCCTCGCCCTTGATGGTCGCCACCACGCCGGCGGTGCGCTCGAAGTCGAAGATCGCGTCCTGAAGCTGGCTATCCAGCACATTGCGGTCGGAAACCACCAGCACGGTATCGAACAGCTTTTGGTGATCGGCGCTATGCAAATCGGCCAGGAAGTGCGCCGACCAGGCAATGGAGTTGGTTTTTCCCGACCCCGCCGAATGCTGGATCAGGTATTTACCGCCCGGCCCCTCTGCCAGTACGGTAGCCAGAAGCTGGTGGGTGCTGTCCCATTGATGAAAACGGGGGAAGATGATGTTCTTGATCTGTTTCTTGTTGTCTTTCTGGGTGACCAAATAGCGTCCCAGAATGTCCAGCCAACTTTCGCGCGCCCAGATTTTTTCCCACAGGTAGGCGGTGCGGTGCCCGCCCCGTTCATGGGGCGGATTGCCCGCCGCGCCGTGGTCGCCCCGGTTGAACGGAAGAAAGGCCGTGGCCGCTCCCTCCAGCCGGGTGGTCATGCGCACGTCCCTGTTGCTGACCGCGAAATGCACCAAGGCCCCACTGGGGAAGGACAGTAACGGCTCGGCGCTGCCCTGCCCCTTCGGGCGTGGCTCGCGGTCAAAGCGGTATTGATCGACGGCATCTTCAACCGACTGGGTGAAGTCGGTTTTCAATTCCGCCGTGGCCACCGAAAGGCCATTCAGAAACAGGACCAGATCAATCGATTTTTCGTTGTGCAGCGAATAGCGGACCTGACGGACCACCCGCAGCCGGTTAGCCGCGTACCGGGCGAGAATATCCGGGTTCATCGCCAGTGCGGGCTTGAACTGAGCCAAAGCCAAGGGCTGGCGCAATCCCAGCAACTCAATGCCGTGGCGCAAAACATCCAAGGTGCCGCGTTGACTGAGGGATTCCCGCAACCGCCCCAGCAAGGTTTCCGCCGCCTGTGCGCCGTGGTTCTTGGTCAGGGCGTCCCATGCCTTCGGCTGGGTGGCTTGAACCCAAGCCAGAATATCCGGCGGAAACAGCGCCCGCGCCCGGTCATAGCCTGCCGCGTCGCCTTGCGCATACAGCCAACCGTTAGCAGCAAGGTGTTCGCAGATTTCCGTCTCGAAATGGATTTCCTTGTGCAGGTCGCTCATGCGGCGGCTTCCCTTTCCGGTTGGGTTGCCACCAGACCGCGCACGTCGATCTTGCCGGTAACGGCTGCGGAAATCAGGGCGGTGCGGCGTTCTTGCAAAAGGGCGATGGCGGTTTGGGCTTCGGCGGTAAAGGCATCAATCTTGGCGGTTTCGCGGTCGAGAAATGTCAAAACATGATTTAGTTCTTCCTGTGGTGGCAATGCTACCCTTATTGATCCAATGGTATCGGTGTTTAGATTTAGCTGTGTGCCCCATTTCCCTAATCCAGCATAACAAGTGCCCGACTCAAAAATGCGATAGAGGAATTGCGGATTGATTTCTAGCTTCGGGAAATATACAAATCCGTCGTGAATGCACGCCTTAATTGCTGATATGCAAGGCTTTCCAACCGTTCCAGCAATGCTTACAAATATAGAGCCAGGCTCGATCTTTACACTAAGCGAGCTACCTAAATCTGAAAGTTTTTGTGTTGTTTCTCTAAGAATACCGTCAGAAGCCGAGACATCTGCAATCCGCACCCATGAATATTCGCCATCATCATCAAAATATTTTTGATCGTCAATTGGTCGTGGTGATGCTCCGCGAAGTACAGGAGAAAGCCATTTTATCGAAACAACCTCCCAATGCTCCGGCACTTCGCCCAGCCATTCGATGCCGGAATCCTTCATTGGCGCGTCGGGGTTCAGGCCCTTGGTCACGGCGTGGGAAATAACCGCCTGCCGCTTTTCCTTGAGGAGTTCGATCAGCCATTGCTGCTCGGCCATCAGCGCGTCAATCTTGGCGGTTTCGCGGTCAAGGAAAGCGGCGATGGTTTGTTGTTCTGTATAGGGAATAACTGGCAAATTTATCAGGGTGAAATTTTCATATCTCAATGCTTGACCATCTCGAACGAGATTAGAGGTGCTTTGTAGAGCTTGGATATAAGGTTTACATTTAAAAAGATAGCTGAAAAACCTTACGTTAATTGCATCAGATGGGATTAGCATTACATAAGCCGAACTAATACTCCCCCTATACCCACACCATTCAATTCCACCTTGAAAACTGCGCATACTGATAACAAAATCATTAGGTTCAACGTGTTTTAGAATCTCCGCACCTGTAATAACTTGAACCACTTTTTGCCCTTCAAGAGCCGTATAGTCATCTTGGTAAAGAACCCCATGTTTTTGGGATGCTGTTAGTTGACGGTCATTTTCTGTAGCCTTGTCTTTGCGTAAAGCAAACAATCTTCTACTTTGCATGATATTCCAATGGCTGGGAATTTCTCCAAGCCAATGTAGGTCGCTATCCTTATAGCTTTCGTAGCGCGGGAAGCTCATGCCGACAGCCCCTCAATCATCGTCAGGATTCGGTCGGTGCAACGCTTCAAATCCGCGTCAATCTCGGTCAACGGGCGGGGCGGTTCAAAAACATAAAAATGCCGGTTGAACGGGATTTCATAGCCGATTTTGGTTTTCTCATGATCGATCCACGCATCCGGGGCATGGGGCAACACTTCACGCTTGAAATAGGTTTCGATGTCTTCGGACAGCGGCACGTTTTCCGTGTCACGCAAAGCGCTGTCGGGCTGGGGCTTGCCCTTTTGCTTGCCTTTCGTCCCCAAGATCATTTTCCCGTTTTCATCCCGCAAGGGGCGCTCGACCGTGATGGTGCGATAGCCGAAGTCGGCGTTCTTGAATATCCGGGAAATCGGCTTCTTGCCGTCTTTGGCTTCGGTGAACTGACCGAACAGCCGGGTAATTTCGGCGATATGCGCGTCAGATAACTCTTTGCGCTTGGAGCCAAGGCTTTTGCGCATTTTCTGCCAGAAGCCGGAAGCGTCAATCAATTGCACGGTGCCCTTGCGATGCGCGGGCTTGCGGTTTGAGAGTATCCAGACATAGGTAGAAATGCCGGTGTTGTAAAACATATCCGTGGGCAAGCCGATAATGGCCTCCACCAAATCGTTTTCCAACACATAGCGGCGGATTTCGCTTTCGCCGGAACCGGCCCCGCCGGTGAACAGGGGCGAACCGTTGAGGACAATGCCGAACCGGCTGCCGCCATCGGTGGCCGGGCGCATCTTGCTGATGAGGTGCAGCAGGAACAGCAACGAGCCATCGGAGACGCGCGGCAAGCCGGGGCCGAAACGCCCGTTGAAGCCCTGGCTTTCGTGTTCCTTGCGGATGTCTTTTTCGACCTTCTTCCACTCCACGCCAAAGGGCGGATTGGACAGCATGTAATCGAATTTCTTGTGCGGGTGGCCGTCTTCGGAAAAGGTGTTGCCGGGTTTGATGTTGGCAACGTCCTGCCCCTTGATGAGCATATCGGCCTTGCAAATCGCATAGGACTCGTCATTGAGTTCCTGCCCGAACATGGTCAGGCGGGCCTGCGGGTTGTGTTCCTCCAGATATTCCCCGGCGACGGACAGCATTCCGCCCGTGCCCGCCGTGGGGTCATAGATGGTGCGCACCACGCCCGGCCTTGCCAGCACATCGTCATCTTCGATGAACAGCAGGTTGACCATCAGGCGGATGACTTCACGCGGGGTAAAGTGTTCCCCGGCGGTTTCGTTGGAAATTTCGGCAAATTTTCGGATCAATTCCTCGAACACCAGCCCCATTTGGCTGTTGCTCACCGTGTCCGGGTGCAGGTCCACATGGGCAAAACGCTCGGCCACCTGATACAGCAAGCCCGCTTTGGCAAGGCGGTCAATCTGGGTGTAGAAGTCAAAGCGTTCAAAAATATCCCTGACCGCCGGGGAAAATCCCTGGATGTAGGTAAACAGGTTTTCCTTGATGTGGTCCTGATCGCCCATGAGTTTTTTCATATCCAAGGGCGATGTGTTGTAGAAGCTCTGCCCGGCCTTGCGCAACAGGAACGGTTCCGGGTTGATACCGGCCTGCTGTTTGCTGGCGTATTCGGCCAGAACCGCTTCCTTGGTGGATTCCAGAACACAATCCAGACGGCGTAACACGGTAAATGGCAGGATGACCTTGCCGTATTCGGATTGTTTGTAATCGCCCCGCAGCCGGTCCGCGACAGACCAGATAAAAGCGGAAAGGGATTGATGGTTCATGCGTCCTGGATTCCTGTTCTTGTTCGCCCTGATTTAAACAGGCTTCCGGTCAATGCTGCCCGTTTGAAAGCTCGATAATACCTACAACACAAAAAGGCGATTGTCGCCTATTTCCCTTATTCTGGAGGTTGTTTTGATACCTGTTGAAACCGCTCCCCCGATGGCTAGCAGAATCGCCCTCTCTCAGCACGTCGTTCCATTCCGCGCCCGTGCTCGGATGATCGGTTATCGGGACAGGCCACCGCGTTGGAGGCCGCCGGTCGATGCGCCGCGCTCTCCGACGCAGTGGCAGGGACACCGCCGGCGCTCTCCGAGCGGCGGCCTTGACCCACTACCCGGCGTTCTGGCCCTTTTTTTTCAAGTGCAAGATGGGCCGCGCGACCGGTGGCGTTGGCTCGGCTGCAACCGGCGCGGGCGGCGTTGGCGCCCCGGCGGGCGGCGTGGGGATGGGCGTCGTCACCGAGAGCGCGGGATGGGTGAGCGCGATCTCGCCGTCCCGGTAGTGCGCCAGTGAACCGCGCAGCACGGCGACCCATTGCGGGTGGTCTTTGGCCGCGTGTTCCAGCCGGCGCCAAATGTCGGCCGGCAGCCGCGCGGTCACCCGGCCCTCGCTGGTTTGGAGCGTGATCGTGACGCTGCCCGACTGGCGGCAGGTCTCGGGTAGCTCGGTAAATGTCACAGTCCATTCGAGGCGGCCCGGCACGCAATAGTCCTTGGGCAGCGGGGTTTCGGGCGGGAGGCCCGTCGCCGGGGCCGCCAGTCTGGCCTTCGGCGGGCGGGCCACGCACGCCCGCTTGGCCTCTTGCGCCGTGACCGTGCCGGCGGGCTGGCCTTTATAGCGCCGGCGCGGCCCGCGCCGACGTGGTGATGATCCTCCTTTCAAAACCCGCTCACCGTGAAAACAGGCTCTTAAACTGTGAACTCTTCCCGTAGGCTTCTGTTGGGTCTACCCCTGTCAAGAGTGAAGGTCTGCACCACCACGCGCTGCACCTGTTGCTGATGACGTTCCAGCGTAATTAGATTGAAGCCCCGGGCAGCACCGTCCGGACGTCTGCGAATCCCCGACGGAGAGGTGGCCGCAAGGTGGGAGGTGGGAGCCATAAGGCGTAGGAATTCCTCCTGACTTAGCTGACCGTCTGCAGGCTGCCCTCCGACCACCGCAGGCTTCCCGTCCCAGCCAAGCCGCTCGACCCGTCGCTCGTGCCCATGACCGTGGATGAACATCCGCACCCTTGCAACGTGCAGAAAGCCCGCAACATCGGGCCAGTTATCGATCGCGACGTCGCCCAGCCCAGCCGGTGTGCTTGCAGGGCCATGATGGGCCAATGCGATTGAGAACAGGTCAGGCGTGTGGGAGAACGGAACCAGTGCGCGCAGGGTATTCACGGATAGGGTTGCCCGCACCGGATTGGAGCAATCAAGCTCCGATACAGTGTTGAGAACGATGAAACGCAGCCCGAGGTGGCGGAAACTATTGTTGACCCAACAAAGGTCCCCCGCATCCAACCACCGTGGATCCCCGGTCAGTCCCCAGGCAAACCGGCAGAACGGCTCCAGCGCGAATCGCCGCTGTTCCGTCGGACCGCAGTCGTTTTCACGAATCACAGGGCGACCGGACTCGAAGTTGAAATCCACGCAGTCCGCGGCGGCCAGACGCAAGTTTACGTCGTGATTACCTGGTACGAGCAGCAGCCGTTCCTGTCCGCCCATGCCAAGAACTTTGCTGAGTAAACTCTCGATCCGGGATCGGGCCTCGTCGAACTCTGATGGGAGGCCCTGATAGGTAATATCGCCACTGATCGCAACCAGATGTAGCCTGGGGCAAATGTCATAAAGAAACCGCGCGATCGTTTCCTCCGTGAGACCTGCCCAGCCGTCAGTGTCCGGGTCCCCGTATTGAGGGTCGGACAGGTGCAAAACATGGATCGGCTCATCATCGCCGACCGAAACCTGTGTATACCGCTGGACCTTGGCGATAGCGAGCCGCAACTGCTCGCGCACCGCCTTGACTTTCAGCGGCGCGGTACTCTCCATGAGGTCATCGAGTATGAGAATCTGTACGAAGTTCGCGTTCTTGGCATCGGCGAGTACCTCCCGAACCACCCGGATCGTGGTTTCTTCGTGCCATCGTCCGCTCGCGAACACGATGGGTACCGGGGGGCGGATGGTCCTGACCGCCTCGTTGAGTGGCATGTGGCGCCATCGGGTGAGATTGATATCGAGTATGACCGCATCGTATTGGGAGAAGTCGGTGTTCTCGAATTCGTCCCTGGTCCCGGCCAGTTTCCAGACAAAACCGCCGTCTGGATCGTCAAGCAGCAGGGCATACCGACCGCGGTTCAGGTCCGGTTCGTCATCCGCCACCAGCACTTTGTATCGCATCATGGTTTGCTCCGTTCGCCGCTTGGGCCAGGACTGTCGAGGAAGAAGGAGTACGGGATTTGGACGGTAGTCTGCAGTATGCCTAGGTCGGGATTGGAATAGGTGACACTGCCACCGAGTTCCTCAAAGGTCTTTATCCAGGGCTTATTCTCGGTCTCCTTTAAAACTTTCTCGGCGCGCATCTTGGTACGGTTTCTCAACAGGATCGCCACATATTCTTTCTGGATATTGAGGCAAACCCAGAGGTGTGCTGTGTCTGCCTGTTGATCCTGCAAGGAGTCGGGTGCACGTAGCCAAGGGTTGTGGATCGGTTCCCTGTCAGCATGGCGGACGTTCGACAAGATGTGGTCAAGGGCATTGTGGATCAGGCTATCCCAAATCACGTAATACTCGTCCTTACGCGTATCCAGATTATTGGCAGCCTGTCGATAGTCGAACTCTGTCAGTTCGGCGAGCACAATGGACCGTTCCCCCTTGCGGGCAATGTTCACGGCTTTCTGCAATTCTTCCAGGATCAACGGACGGCGTGCCACCCGCAGACTCGGAAGATCAAGGGGCGTGAACACCGCAAGGGCGACACGATGCCCATCCGAGAGCACCTCTCTCGCCAGGACCTTACAGCGGCTGAGGTCCAAGTCGGGCGTAACGGCCTGTTGGAGCTGGTCGAGAGCCCTCTTGATAGGCGTGGTGAGATTCGTCAAGCGATCCTCAACCGCTTTGCGAAAATCTGGGAAGGTGTCGATCAGTGGCTCGGATTCCGAGCGGTAACGGAGCCAATCGGGTTTAATTTCATCAAGCCGTCGTCGCAGGTTTGCCGCAGCCTCGACAACCCCCTCTAGTACGCCGCGGTCAGTTGCCATTGGGGGTGACGAGACACCCTGGAATCGGCTGAACAGGGACGAGTGATGATCGGGTTCACCACTGCAGATGATCTGCTGCAGGCGGTGATAGGTCTCGCGCCGCGAAGGGGCCGATAAGGGAGCGGGTGACGGCCTCAGCGCGCTGCGGATCTCCATCACGTTGCTCAGTTCAAGCAGGGTCAGGAAATCCAGGTTGGTCTCGCGGTCGGAAATGATCGGGCTGTCGCTGGAGGACCGCTCTTTCCTGAGCCGTTCCAGAGCCGCTGTCAGAAGCTTGTTACCACAGGCAATCAGCGTGATGGCCGCAAGGGCGGTGTTGCGATCATGGACCGGTGCCTCGAAAAGGGCGCGCGCTAGATGATAGCCAAGCTTCACCGCAAGGTCATAGTCAAACTCGCCATAGAACAGCAGCAGCTGGGTCGCGCACAATTGGATGCGAACTTCCGGACTCAGCTTTTCGGATTTTGGGTCCAGAAGCTTCAGGGCCAGGTCATCTCGGGATGTGATGGAGTACAGCTCCGTGACCCAGGCCACCAAACCCGCTGAGTTGGTTAGCACGATTTCCTTGCCATCGGTACCGGCCTGTTTCCAAGCAGTCGGGTTATTGGGATCGGGCACGATGCTGAATTTCCGATTGGGCTTATTCAGCTCCAGGGGAATCGGGCGCAACCCCGCATCTCCCCAGTCGGTGGCCGGGTTTCGCTCCGCCCAGATTTCCAACCAGCGCAGGGCGCGCTCACGTCGCTCTGGGCTCTCGATGCCCCCGACCAGGTCCTTCACTCGCCCAAGGCCCTTGCATAGGGGGCAGTGCGCGCGGCTGCCCATCGCCGGGGCATCAAGGCGCCAGTAGCACACGTTGCGATAGGTCCGCGCCTCCTCCTGGCTGGACCGACCGAACTGGCGGTCGACGTGGTGGGCGGAGGGCAGCCGTTGCCGGTCGAGCATGCTCAGCGAGTAAACATGGTGAAAACCCAGGCCGTGCAGCAGGCTCTTTATCTGCTGAAAGGTGTGGCCTGAGATCATCGCATCGTCGAAGAATGTGACCGAGGGCGCGCCATCCTTGGTGACGAAGGATTGCAAGCGCTCGAGGGTGAGCCCGGACAATTGGAGACCGGAGCCCCCCCTATGCCGGCGCAACGGCAGTATAGGAATGCAATGGGTTAGCACAGTATGCAGCTTGTCCTTATCTTGCAGCCAATTGGTCAGCCGCCCGATCACATGGTCGGTCACTGGATGAGACGGGAAAATCAGGATGTCATTTTGCGTGCCGGGGTCCTGTGGGAGCAGTCGGCGGAAAGCATCCGTCTCGATCATGTCCCAGAGGCGTCTACCGTCATCGTTCAGATGGTCGCGAGAGATGCCCAGCGCCCGAAACAGATTGGCGTATACGAAGCGGGCCAACCGGCCACCCAGTATCAAGCTGATCTGATCGAGTTCCGTATCGAAGGCGAGCAGGAGATTCACCGTCAGAAGGTCATGATGGCCGCCGTAACTCCAATGGCCGAGCTTCATCGGGGTCCGGCTTGGGTCCTGCCAGGCGCCATAGCTCTCATGCGGTGTCGCCTCGTAAAGGCTCTGACCATCTTCGTCAAAGCGTGGCACGCGGAAGGCCTTCCAGCCACCCCTGGCAATCCCAGAGGTGCGCCCTATACGTCGGTACCCATCGCGCGGCTGGGTCTCGCCGATACAATTGTCCGGCGGGGCACCACGCAACGGCTCCAGCCACGGCAGAAGATAATATCCTGGGCTGCCGTCGCCTGGCTGACGAAAGGAATCACTACTCGGGTGTCTAAAAAAATGGAATACCGTCGGGCGTTCGGCCGACAGTGTGTGATCTAGCTCCGTGAAACCTGTGACCCGGATACTGCCTATATAGACATTGATTGCACTGGCGTGCGCATCGCCGGCGAACAGGGTTGCCCGTGGCCGTTGCTGGGCGCGAAACTGGATGAGCAGGCTTTCTACCAGGTTGTCCAGCGGGATGAACCGACAGTCCAACCGTGGGAACAGCGCGGTGAGGCGTTCCAGGGTTAGGCTATAGATCGCCCGGCAGACCGGGTTGGTCAGCGTCGCGGGGAAGTCGAGATAGCCATCTAAGTAGCGCCCATCGTGCCAGTCCACCCACTCGCGACGAAACGCCACCAGTGATCCGTCCTTACCACCATCGATGGTGTCCCAAAACCGTTTCCCGTCGTGGGATCGTAGCACGTGGAAATAGTCGGCTATCGACCATTGCGTGTTGCCGCCGACGAATGCCGCTGTCTTAGCAGGGTCATCTTGATACAGCTTATCCCGAAGATCCAGCACCAGGCTGCGCAGATCCCGAGTAACCAGAATGATTTGGGCGGGCGGGTGGTCCAGCTTTTCCATCAGGCGAGGCGCCCCACGGATGGCCATCAGGTAAGTCAGCGCTTCTTCGGAGATGATGTCGCCCAAGACGAGCGTGCCATCTGGGCGCAGCCGACCGGGCTGCACGGACTGGCCCAAGTGGTCCTGAATCTGATCCTTCATCCAATCGCGATGGGGAAGAACCAGAAGAACCTTGGCGCCACGATCCATCCCTTGGTCAGGACTGACCGGATCGGTCAGGCGCCAATCGTCAACGCTGACGGACGGGCCAGTGGTATTCGATGCACTGCCCCGCAGGACCGCCAGCAGAGGGCGGCGGTCCTGCTCGGTGATCTCGCGCCAGTTGCATATGCCGGGCAATGCCGCACTGTCCATGCGATCAAGCCAGGACAGACGAGCGGTCCAGGCGAGCCCGTGAATGGGGAGGCTATCGTGTTTAGCAGCCTCGCAGTCAACGGTAAATGGACTCGCTGGGGTCGTCTCTGACTGGGTCATCGGCAGGGGCAATTCTCGTCCCCACCAGGAGTCTGCATCCCGAGCGCGCAGATAGTCCCGCGAAGGCTCCAGCAGACACCGCAACAGGTAGATTCCGCCCTTCTCCGTCGGACGGTCCGCCTTGGTGCTGCGTCCATCGAAGACCTCCAGCATGGCCCGGTGCAGCGGGTTCGCCGATCCTCGGATGTGCTGCATGGCTTCGTTCTGCAGCAACCGCGCGATCAACCCGCAGCCACCGTCGAGGATGTAGACCTCGAAAAAGCCGGTACGGGTCCTAGAAAATGCTTGGTAGGCCGGAACCGTCTCCATCAGCGCGATACGCTTACCGTCATCCTCCCGTTTAACATGCGGTTCCATCGCGCGCCAGGTGGTCGGGGCCTGGCCCAGGCGGCCCTCCCGGTATCGAACATAGACCCCTGTGAGTCCCCAGCCGGCGCCGTACGCATGATCCACGATGTTGTGCAAGGTCTCGCGTAGCAGAATCTGCAAGCGATACAGCATGCCGCGATGGGCCCAGGCCGGTACCTTGTCTGTCACGACAGGGTCGATGCGAGTCTGGAGGGTTCGCCGGACCCACCCATCAATAGCTTCGAGGGTTGCCGGGCCGGACGCGAACCGCTCCGTATCGAGCGCCAGCAGCACTGCGGGCACGCAGGTGCTCTCCTCGAACGCGAGCGGGGTACGAAGGTCACGCAACTCGGGGATGTGCCCGACAGCCAACGGCTGACTGCCGATAAAGGTTCGCCTTGCCTGTTGTGACGGCTGCGACGCCCCGTCTAGCGTGGTCAACGGTTTGACCCTGGTGAGAAGGTCCAAGAAACCTTCGCGGGCCATGAACTTCAGCAGTCGACCCCGCTCCAGGCAGTCCCGCCGGAGATCATCCTGTCCGTTGTCAGTTATTCGAGTCTCGTCCGGCTTTGAGCATGGCTCAGGCAAGGACACCCAGACCTCACCGCCCCTGGCCTCGAAATTGGCTAGACTCAACGCCAAAGACAACAGAGGCAACGGATCTGCCCACCGACAGGGTCGCAGGTCGATCTCGCAGGTACGAATCTCTTGACCCTGCCATCGCCCCTCATCCAGGCCGGCCTGGAGGTCGCCGAACCAGGCCGCCCAGGATCGCTCATTGAGATCGGATGCGGCAACGAGATTCAGTAAGCCGTCGGCCCAACGGACATCGAAAGGCTTCGGAAGGGCCGGTCGCAGCCGATCGGAGGGTCTCGGTGTATCCGCGGTATCCATGGATCCAAATCCTGTATATGCGTGAATCGCTACGGGATTCTCGGAGGCAGTTTTGTGTGAGGCATATGGTCATGGCGGATTCATTGAGTTGTCAATAGTAAACAGTTTGAGCCTTGGCGGAGCCGTGGGCCGTGAAGGGGTCATGATCCTGCTGTCCGCCATGGGGGCGTCGGGGCGAGGATCGCGCCGGCCGCCGCCGTCGCTTCGTTCACTGCAACGTCCCTTGCGGACCACCCGACCCGGCGTGGCGCGCCCCTTCAACCGTCAGCGGCGTGTCGCAGCGCGGGCCGCGATCCACCAGCAACCGCGCGATGAGAAACGCACGGTGTTCCATCAAAAAGGCCCTGCGCACCTCGTGCGGTAACTCGACCCAGCCTCGAAAATCCGCGCCGCACATCAAACAACGCCAGGCCGCTTGCGGGAGGGGTAAAAGGGTTGTCGTCGGTGGCTTCATCAAGTTCGATGTTCTCAGCAAATAAATTCGCGACCGCCCAATGCCGGCCACGGTTTCGAGCGGCGCGCCGTCGATGATAGCCTCGGTCGCGCCGCCAGTGACGGCGCTGACACAGTGCGGCTAAATTAATCAGCGCGTTGTTTGCTGGGTTTTAATACAGCTTGCGAGACTCCCAGCACCCGTTCGCCGTGTGTCCACCATTTGGCGGGTATAGAGGCGTAGATCTTGAGAATAAATCAATACATTTATCTGTCCGCATATCAACTCATTTAGATATATTGATGTAAAGATATCAATATATCTAGATATTTTTCTATGCGATCATGGGTTTGTTATGCTTCCGAAAAAGGTCGTTGATCGCCTCTTTTAACAGATCATCCTGAGTCCGCTCTGTTTCGGCACTCAGAATTTTGAGTTGCTTTCTTACTTCTGGAGAAACATACATAGGGATTTGTACTTTATTGATACGCGATTTCTGTTGAGAAGTAGATTTCCCCTTCTCGGGTGGCGTGTTGGTTTCGCCGTCTGACGACGTTGCGACTTTTCTATCAGTACCGAAAGCTGTCGAAAAATGGGCGCGTTTTGGGGCTGTCATAATATGATATCTTTATATATATCTATCTGTATATCAATCTATCATCAACCTGAGCCAATCTAAAAGCCGTCTTATTTCGTCGGCTGCTTTTCCCGCGGGGTCGTACTCCTGCGCTCCCTGTCCTGTGAGGGCAGAGTGCATGTAGGCGCTTCGGTGAGCGAGGTAGAAAGGAACAACAGGCACCTTATAGTTTTCTTCAAGCACTCTCCGAAGTTCGTCGAAGAGGCGACCAGCATTGGGTGGTACGGCATTGAGAAGTACATAAGGGTTTTTCTTTGCTAGAAGGGCAATGTCTATGCTGTCGCTGATGGCGTGAATGTCATGCGCGGACGGCCGGGTTGGAATGAGTACAAAATCAGAGAGACGGGCAGCTTTCAAAGCCGCCGCGTCGCCGCTCTTACCCGGCGTGTCAATAACCGTCCAATCCGCTCCGGTTTTTTGGGCTTCATTAAGTAAATGCTCCAGACGCTCGGCTTGGGCGGAAATAATGAAGGGCGTCTTCGCTTCTCGCCGCTCTCCCCATTTCGTAATGCTGGCTTGTGGGTCAATATCAATGACGAGGGTTTGAATGTTATTTTTTTCGGCTTCTACTGAAAGCGCGGCAGCGATGGTGGTTTTCCCGGTTCCGCCTTTTTGGCTCAAAATAGTGATTGTTTTCATAAATCAATGAAATAAACACATTAAGATGAAAATATATAGATATCTTAACATCTATATTGCTAGATATTAAAACATTTAGATATAAATATTTCTAAATATGCAAATCAATTATAGCAGACGACGTAGTAACGACGGTCGGCACCCGCGGTGCCGTCGCCGATGCGGACGGTTCCAGCACGGGTTTTGGTTTCTTTGCAGAAACCTGCAACACCAGATACTTGAGGGTGGGACGGGACACCGCCTGGGGTTTGACGCCGGGTGGCGGGAGATTTTTTTACCCCTTAATAGATGATGGTATAACTACTACATCCTGCTGCTGTTGATAAGAAGGCAGGCGCGTGAACCTCGCAAAGACGCTGCCCCCGTGCTAGGGGGCGAGGCAGTCAACGGGCGTCCGGGGCGTCCGGGGCCGTTGGCGGGCCAGAGCCGTCCTGGAAACGCGGGGCAGGGCACTAATCCCGCCGTGAGGGTCGCGGCGATTTTTAAGGCGCTCACATACCGGGGGCGAATCGCGGGGTTGTCGGAGACGTAGCAGGACCAGATTCGCTGTGTACCCGCGGTAACGATCAACTGTCGGGCCGCCAGGTGGCGATACAACGCTTTACGGTCGCCCAGCGGGGCTTGGGCGCGCACCCAGGGCTGTTGGTAGAGCGTTTCGGCAAAGACTTTTGCCGCAACATGAAACAGGCCCTCGTAGAACCAGGCATCCCCCGCCATGTGATTAAAACGCGGGCTGGCGATGAGGGTAGCCAGCGTCGCGCGGACGACGGCGCGCCACGGGTCGGTCACGGTCGCGGTGGCCTCGGCGACTGGGGGCGCGGGCGGGTTTGGACTCAACGCCGGACAAGCCGTAACCGGCAGCGGCACGGTCACTGACGGGGTGGGCGCCTCGGTCGGCCCCGAGGTGGGCAGGGTATTGCATGCGACGTCCGGGGTAGACGCTACCCTAACGGGCGAAGGTGGCTTCATGGCGTTGAACAGCCGCCAAAAGGCTGTCGAATCGCTCCAATCCACCCCGGCGTCGTGCGCGGCATAGAGCAATTGCAAACCGGCTAAGGGCAGCCGTACCCCGCTGGTGAGGGCCGCCAGCCCGGCGCTATCGAGCCGGTCGCGATCCCGTCCGCGGGCTAAGACCCGGGCCGGCGGGCACCCATCCACCCCGTCGGCCCACGGACAGCGGGTAGCCCAGCCGTGCCGCCACGCCGCGGTATAGACCATTTCCAGTTCGTCGCCCAGGACGCGCGTCAGTAAGAGATATCGCCAGGCCAGGGAGGGCGCGTGAGGCGGTATCGGCAACGGCTCGGGCAGACACTCCAAGCGATCCAGGGCCGTGACCAGCCAGGCCAGCGGTTGAGGGTCTGGGATCGGCTGAAGCCCTGGCGGACTCGCGTCCGCCAGGCACTGGAGGGTTTCAAGCGCCAAGGCCACGCGATCCGGGGGCTCGCTGGCGCACCAGCGGGCGAGGCTTTCGCCAGCGGACACAAGAAGCGGTCATGACGGTGATGAACGGCAGGCGTCGTGCAATGCCGCTCCATCATCGGTTGCTATTTTTTGAGTCTGTCCATTTTGTTCTTTCCCACCTGGGGATGCTCCAATCCCCGGTTTGGGGCGTGGCGTGTCCCTTTTTGCCAAGGAGACTGTCATGCCACGTTACCCGTTTCCCTTTCTCATCGTGAGTCCGTTCGTCGGTGGGCTCTTTCTTTTAGCCGCATCGACGCGGCCCTGGCTGACCCTGTGGGTGTTTTTAGCTCATGTAAGCGGTCGGATCGGTGCTGTTCTGGCATTTGCCCTGACCGTTGTAGCCACGTTACTCACGTCGTTGCGCACGGCCCTGCCGCTTGTTCCGAAGGCGTTGGATAACCGCCTGGTGCGTCATCTCACCCTCCTGGCCGTTTTGGCCGTTTTGGGTCGCGCCACCCCGTTGGGTGGGTGGGCGGTGTTGTTCTTAGCCGCCGTGCTGCCGTGGTCGGGTCCTGCTCGGAAGCGATACCCCGCGGATACAGAACACCCACAGCCCTCTGATGAGGCCACGTTTGCCGGGTTGCTTGGCACGCTTTCCGAGACCGAGATTCGCCAGAAAGCGACGCAATTTCGCGATCAGTTGCGCGAGCCCGCGCTGACCTCCTGTCAACGACAGGCTATTTGGCGGCGCCGGAACCTGTGCTATCACGTGCTGGATGAGCGGCGGCGTCACCATCGGGCGCCACATCCGATCACACCGTCAACGAACGCCTCTTAAACCGGGTGTTGCCGGGGGGGATTGAGGGGTCGGCGACGAGCCTAATCCCCCCCGGTACAGCACGGTTTGTATCGTTTCATGACGCGCGGCCCGTCGGGCGATCAAGGACGTGGGCGGTATCCCGTATAAAGGATCGGTTACAAATTGCAGATCGAAAATCGCATCCAATCGTACCCGATCCTCTCGTTCAATGGCCGACAGCGCCTGGTATTCGGCCCAAATCACGGCGGCAATCGCCTCATCCCAGTCATCCGCGGTCGCCAGATGTTCAACGGCTATCCCGTGGCGCGCAAAACGCGGGCCTAGTTGTTCGCGCGCCTTTTTCGTAAGAACAAAGGTCGTGGGCTTCAGCGGGTTCAGTAAAAAGTACGCCGGCGTGTCCATAAGACGCTCCTGGGCCTGATGGTTAAGAGGCTTAACACGACATCGCCGTTAAGCAAGCCCGTTTTCGGTCATCCGAGGCGGTTTTTTTTAAACCCTGTTGGGACGTAGCCGTCCCCTGGGGGCCGGGTGCGTCTCCGTTTTTTTAAAGGAGAACACCATGAATCATTCAGATTGGCGGGAGTTTTATCGCTGGCTTGAAACCGCAAGCCCGGAAGAGCTGCGGGAAAAAGACCAGCGAATTGAAGGGGTCCTCAAGCTCTTGAAGGATCAAGACGTGCGCAAAGATGCGCTGAGGATGCGTCGGGAGATCGAAAGTACCCTTCTCGATCATCTCTCCCGGCGTTGATCGACCACTTGCAAGCCCAGACGGTTACGGGCTTCAAGTAAGCGCATCAGCCGTCGGTATTCGGGCTGATCGTCTTTGGCGACCGCCACTAACAGGTTTCGCTCTAAGGAGCGTGGGCCGTCGGTCGCGATGGCCAGCAACTGATCCTGTAGGCCGGCAGCGGATCGCTGTAAGGCCGTCCGGTAGTCCTCGTAGGTCGTGATGGTCTCGATGCGGATACCAAATTGGGCGAAGCGGCGGCGGTAGGTGCGCAAGCCCTCGTCCGTCCAGGCGAGCAGACCGTTTTCATCAATGTGATAAACCGGTTCGAGGTGGATGTCGTCCGCTCGCCCAGGGTGATCGTCGTACATGGCGGTTCTCCTAAAAAAGGATACCGTTCAGCATAGCACACGTTTCTTTTTAACAACCCTCCGGGGACGCATCCGTCCCCTGGGGGTCGGGGGTGTCTCCGTTTTTTACTTAAAGGAGCACACCATGCAGCATCTCATCAGCAAGCTCCAGTCACCGACGTTCAAGGCGGTGATCGAGATCGCGCGCCATGCCGGAGACGGGATGGCCGTCACCCGGCAGGCCTCGTTCGATTTCCCCACCTGCGTGGTGCAGGTGTGGGAATTCACGCCCCAGACGCCGCCCCTGGAGCGGGAGTCGGTGCGGGTGGCCGTAGCCATCGTACGCGGCCGCCAGCTCCATCGCTGGACGCCGCTGGCGGAGGAATTTGAATCGGCGGTGGCGTATTACCGCGAACTGGCGGCGAAAACCGCCGGGCAGTGTCCGTCGGACCGCCTGGACGGCAAGCCGCTCGCGCCGGCGGTGCTGGGCTTGTCGCCGCCGCCGGGCGTGCGCGTCACGTTGCCGGTGTTGTTGGCCGGCCGGCCGCTGGCGCTGGCGGCCGCGAGGGAGAGGGGCTGATCATTCCTGAGGCCCCGCCCAAGGGGGCGCTCGCCCTGTAAGGGGTGACACGGCCTTTTTTCTATGAACCCCGTGGGGCGCGTCGCCCCACGGGGGGTACGCGCCCCGCGTTGCTGGAGGTGCGCTATGGGAAAAGGGGTGTTTTATCTTGCCAGCGCCGAAACGGTGATTATTTCGGCTGACGCTGTCTTCGGCGACTGGGAGGCCGCAAACCCCCACGGGTACGCGGACATCGGCCATCCTGATGAGTTCTCGCTGCGTTATGCGGAGTTCATCGGTTGTCTCCGCGCTCGCTTGCCGCCGTCGTACCGGGCGGTGACGGACGGGCGCTGGCGAGATCGAGATTCGGTGGTGATCGCTGAAAATCGGTTATTCGAGCTGTGCCTCACCGAGTGGGAGACTGATTATTACCTCTCGGTCACGCCGCGCGAGTCGCCGTGGCGTTCCCTGGCCGTGGCGAACCTGCCGCGCGCCGCGCAAGCGGTATTTATCCGGTGGCTGCTCCTGTACCCCTTGCGGGTCCGGACCGGCCCCTGGACCACCGCGATGTACCAGCCGTTCGCCGAGATCGCCGCGGCGGCCTAGTCGTTCTTTTTTCCTCCACCGGGGACGTTGCCGTCCCCGCCGGGGCCGGGGCATCCTCTTTTTTTGACGAAGGAGACCCTGGAATGTCCTGCAAAAAAGCAGTGGTGCTGGCGGGCGCGCTCGCGCTCGCGCTCGACCTCAGCGGCTGCCAGACCCTGGCGGTGCTGGATGCGCGGTTGTCCGCGCGCCTCCAGCGCGCCTCGTGGCTCAAGCCCACTCACGCGTGGGTGGTGCGAGGGAAAGCCGGCTCCGTGGCGTTGCGGCAAGGTCCCGGCCCCGATCGGGCGGTGATCCGTCAGCGACAACCGGGTGAGGTCATCACGCCGTTAGGCACGGTCGATGACTGGCGCGCGGTACGGGTTGGTGAGACAACCGGCTTTGTACGGGCACGTGAGGTGCGTGCCATCACCCCGCCCACCGGGTTGTTCGCCGCCCCTTGAGGATAGGCCGCGCCAGCGGCGTCCTTGTCCGTTGTAAACCCCATTGGGGCGTTGCCCGCCCCTTGGAGGGTCGTGGCGCGTCCCGTGTATTGGGAGAACGCCATGTACACCAGGCAGTTCAGTTTTTTTGAGAAACTAGCCTCCCCGGAGGCACCAGCCCCCTCAAGGCCGGTTCGGTCTACATCGTCCAAACCGGCGGTTTCCATCAACGCGAAAGCGGTGTATGTCGGTCTAGTGCAGGATCGCGAGTGGTTGGCCACCCAGTGGGAAGCCCTACATGTATGGCTCCTCAAACGCCATTTGCGGATGCTGGTCTGTCCGCTCACCCAAATCGCCGAGCGGGCCGATATTCTGGCCTGGATGGAGGCCCCGCTGACTCACCAGCGGCCAGCGGCCTTGAGTTTTCAAGCCTGTGTGGCGGTGTATGACCCTCGGATCGATGCCGATGATTTTCGGCGGGCGGTCTTGGGCCAGTATCGACAGGTGCTCACCCGCCGTACCGCGACCGTGAGCCCGTCTTAATCAATCCCCCATCAGGGCGCGTGGTTCGTGCGCCCCTGGGGCGTGACGGCCAGCGCTCCTTTTTTTCTATCGCGAACGTTGAAAGGAGTGTCCCATGCCGACAGTCGTCGAGTTTCAAGTGAATAGCACGTTCAACATCGTCGCGCCCGACAGCGTGCGGGTGTCGGGGTATCCCGTCCCAGGGCCCTTAACGCCTGGCGTCGACCCTGATTACCGGTTTCGGTCATCGCTGTTATCCGATGTCCTGGTTTGGCAGCGGGGCCTGCTGGCCGGCGAGCATCACGACGGCTTGTGGTTGACCGGCCCGATGGGGTCGGGAAAATCTAGCCTGATCCGGCAGGTGGCCGCCCGCTTGAACCTGCCGCTGATCGAGGTCAATGCCAAAACGCGGCTGGAGGTGGCCGATTTGGTCGGTTATCGCACCGCCCTTGGCGGTGACGTTCTCTTCCAGGACGGCCCGTTAACCCGCGCGTTGCGGGAGGGGGCGTGGCTGTTGCTCGATGAGGTGGATCTGATGGAGCCGGGCGAGCTGGTGGGACTCAATACCGTCCTGGACGGTGGCCCGTTGGTCATCCCGGACAACGGGGGTGAGGTCGTGTGGCCAGCTTCTGGTTTTGGGCTGATCTGCACGGCCAATTCGGCGGGCCAGGGCGATGCCACCGGCCTGTATCTGGGCGCCCGGCGGATGAACGCGGCGCTGATGGATCGATTCTGGGTGATGGTGGTGGGGTATCCCACCACGGCGGAGGAAAAAGCGCTGCTCGCTGGACAGTATCCCCAGTTACCGGCGACGGTAACGGACTGGATGCTGGAGGTGGTGCGGGAGATCCGTCGCCTGGCGGATGACACGCTACCGGAGCAGATCGTCATTGATGTGCCGTTCTCCACGCGCTCTTCATTACGCTGGGCGTACCTGACGCTCCAGTTCAAAGGCGCGCCCAGCCCCCTGCACCATGCCCTGAAAAGAGCGCTGACCCACCGCCTGGAACCGGAAGCGGCGGAAGCGATCCACCAGATCGTCCAGCGGATCACGGGAGAGCGCCATGGTTGAGATCGCGGTGCGGTTGTACCGAAAGCAAAACCCCGATGGCACGAGCAAGGATTGGGCCTATCCGCTCAATCTATCCGCGGAGGCCCTGATCGTCTACTACGGTCGCACGGGATCGGTGTTGCGGTGCGCGCAAACGCCGCGCGCGGCCTGTAAAGGGGCCTCCCCGTATGAGGAAGCCCAAAAACGGGCTTACCAAAAGCGCCAGAACGGCTATCAAGATCTCGGTGACTACCAGCTTGACGCCCAGCATCGGGTGCTGACGTCGATCGCGGCCACGCCGACCCCAGCCGTCCCGGCGGCGCGGCTTTACCGGTTGTGGTCCGCGCGCGACCGGACGGAGGGTTGCGCGTGGCGGCCGGACGAGCCGTTGGCGATTGCGGCGTTCTGGCTGCTGCTGTCGCGCGCGCTGCCGGAACTGCGGTTGGTCGATCACCGCGGCCGACCGGTCACGGCGTGGCCCCGCGATCTGACGACCCAGGCGGACCTCCTCAGCCGTTTGCAGTCGTTGGGCCTGATCGTCGGCTCCGACCCAGACTGGCGGGTGGCGTTGCCGGACACGGCCTGGTTCTATTAACTGTTTTTTTCACCTCTCGTCCTGGCGGACGCTGACCCGACCGCCGGTGGCGGTGTGTCGGCGGGCGCCGGGACATTCTTTCCTCAAAGGAGACGCTCGTGCAAACGCAAACGTTGAAGACCCTCGATCAATTACTCTTCGTTCATCTAGAGATCTCCTGCTGGTCTGGGAAAAAAACCTTGACCCCCGACGATCTCGGTTTGGATCGCTCGCAACTGCCGCCGGAGACGTTGATCTCGCTGGGTGACAAGCAGTTGATCAACCCCGATGCACTGCGGGCGTTCACCGCCGTCCGCGGCGCCGCCCGACGGCAGTGCCTCGCGGTCGGTGCCCGCTTCATGGGCGGGTATGCCATCCCCACGGGGAAAGCCGCTGCTTTGTTGGATCGGCTCACCGCCCTGGAAGCCACCTACACCCAAGCCAAAGCCGATTTTCTGGCCACCTATGACCAGCAGCTGGACGGCTGGGCCCGCCAGCAGCCCCCGGAATGGCAAAAGCTGATTCGGGAAGCCCTGGTGCCGGCCTCTTATGTGAGCGGGCGGCTGGACTTTCGGGTCCAAGTCGCTCGATTCTCGCTGCCAGAAACCGTGGGATTTAAAGGCACTTTGAAGACGCTCTATACCTACACCTGTCGCTTGGCATCACAAGCGCCTTCTTCCCCGGCGGGCGCTATCGCGATTACCACACCTTCGTCAGAGGATGTCCCGCTATCGCCTGTGTCTCGCCGATTTAAAGACTCCCTTGATCCTGAGTGGGTTGGTGCTATGAAGATGCGCCCTAAGCGCAAGAAGGGATCTATAGTGGAGATGATAAATAAGCCTCTCTAGCTTTTTGACAGCCTTTTGATTAGATTTTGACAGCCTTTTGACAGCCTTTTGATTAGATTTTGACAGCCTTTTGACAGCCTTTTGATTAGATTTTGACAGCCTTTTGACAGCCTTTTGACAGCCTTTTGATTAGATTTTGACAGCCTTTTGATTAGATTTTGACAGCCTTTTGACAGCCTTTTGATTAGATTTTGACAGCCTTTTGACAGGGTTTTGATTACAAATTTAAGATTATGAATTTCTTAAGTATTTTTTTGATGATCGGAATGTGATGTGGAGTCATAGTGCATTTAGTGGTTTTTGATAAGCGCAAGATGCGCCAAAAGTGTCTGCCGGATTCAGGAGGTCGGTGTGTGGTCTAGGCGAATGGATCAGAC
>Ga0209573_1001228_pt1 | contig 41654 bp, 42 predicted proteins | sample TNRBio252014_DNA_FD_185870 | JGI IMG/M metagenome (GOLD analysis project Ga0209573, IMG submission 185870) | Wastewater treatment Type I Accumulibacter community from EBPR Bioreactor in Madison, WI, USA - TNR Reactor_6/25/2014_ DNA (SPAdes)... | ecosystem: Engineered > Bioreactor > EBPR >...
GTGCCGGTTCAGGATCCGCAACTACAACTCCCAGAGGTCGGCGACAAATGGCGAAGAGCCCGGCGAAGTCCACAACATCAAAACCTGCTGCCAAGTCGACGACTTCGGCGGCCAAACCCACCAAGGCCGCTGTCGCCAAATCGGCCCCGGCCGCCAAGGCGTCTGCGGCCAAGACAGCGGCGAAGCCCGCTGCGACCAAGACAACCGCTGCGGCCAAGACGACCGCTGCGGCCAAGACGACCGCCGCGAAGGCGGCGACCAAGCCCGTCGCCAAGGCGGCCGCCGCAAAACCGGCGGCCAAGACGACGGCCACGAAGGCAGCGGCCAAGCCCGCTGCTCGCTCGACGGCTCCCCGTCCGGCGGCCAAGGCGTCGGCACCCAAGTCTGCTGCGCCTGCGGCTTCGAAGCCGACGGCGGCTGCCGCACCGGCGGCTCCGGCTGCGGCACCTGCCCGCCCGGCGGCAGAGGTAAGCTCCAGCCAGACCCGCGAGCAGAAGGGCTTCTTCGGTCGCCTGGTCGACAGCATCTTCGGCACCCGCTGATCGGCGTCACCCACGACAAAGCCCGCGTCGCCAGTCGCGCCGCGGGCTTTTTCATGTCCGGTTGATCAGGGCAGGTCTTCGCCCAGGATCGCCATGTTGAAGGTGTAGGAGCCGTCGTCGTCCTCGTCTTCATAGACGACGCCGATGAACTCATCGCCGATATAGACCTCGGCGGAATCGGCCTGCTTGCGCGCCTTGACGTTGATGGCCCCGTTGGTGAAGGCCTTCTTCAGATACATCTCGATGCGCTTGATGTCGGGTTCCTGCACGGGCTTTCCTCATTATCGAATGTCGCGGCGGAACCTAGTCGTCCCCCTGCCTCAGGCCAAGGCCGTCAGATCGAAAAGTCGTAAACGACCTCGGCCAGGGTGTGATCCATCGTCCGGGCCGGATCTTCGCAGGACGGACAGTTGACGATCCGGGCCGGAACACCGGCGGCCGTGCAGCCTGGCGGCACCGGTTTCAGTACGACCGAACCGGATGCCACCTTGGCGTAGTCCCCGATCTCGATGTTGCCCAGCACCTTGGCCCCCGCCCCCAGCAGCACGCCCTTGCCGATCTTCGGATGACGGTCGCCGCGCTGGGCACCGGTGCCGCCCAGGGTCACCGCGTGCAGCATCGACACATCGTCGCCGACACTTGCGGTCTCGCCGATGACGATGCCGGTGCCGTGGTCCAGAAAGATGCCCTTGCCGATCCGGGCTGCCGGGTGGACGTCGACCTGGAACAGTTCCGACACGCGGCTCTGCAGATGGAAGGCCAGGGTGTGGCGCCCCGCCGCCCACAGGGCATGGCCGACCCGGTAAGCCTGGAGCGCCTGGAAACCCTTGAAGAAGAGAAACGGCTGCAAGGCCTGTTTCGCCGCCGGATCACGTTCCAGCACGGCGGCCAGATCGGCCTCGGCCGCCGCCACGATGGCGGGATCTTCGGCATAGGCGCGCTCGCAGACCTCGCGCCAGGCCATCGGCCCGACCTCGCTGTCGCCGAGCTTGCGCGCCAGTTGGAAGCTCAGGGCTCCGGCCAGGTTGGTGTGCGACAGGACCACGGCATGTAGCAGGCTGCCGAGCGCCGGTTCCGAGGCCGCTGCGTCGGCCGCCTCGGCCCGCAGCCGCGACCAGATCGGCGCCTCGTGGGGGACGGACTTCAATGCGGCAGTCATGACGGTCTCCTCGGGTCCGGCTCATAGCATGGGCACGATGCAATGAGGGAACAATCGCGTGGGATCACGCGCCCGGCGCACGCCTTCGCACACGATTGCGAGTGGCGTCCGGCAGCCGACGCCCTTAAGCTGGCCAGATGATCCGTCTGTGGAGTCTTGCCGCAATCCTGGCCCTGTCGAGCGCGCCCGCGTTCGCCCAGGAGCGCGCCCTGAGCGATGCCGAGGTCCTGGCCCTGGCTGACCGTCAGGCGATCTGGTGCGAAAACTGGGATGATCTCACCCGCGATTGCGAAAGCCTGTACACCCTGCGCCGCGAGGCCAATGGGCGTCTGGTCCTAGCCGGCATGTTCCTGCTGATGGACGGCCCGCCGATCATCATCACCCTGGCCGATGTGGTGACGCTGGAGCACGGCAGGCTCTGCAGTTCCGGCGCAACCAACGAACTTGTCATCCAGGCGACGATTTCCGGGGCGGCAGCTCCGAACATGGCCGAGGCCTTCCGCGCCATGCTGGCGGAATCGATGGCCGAATATCAGACCAGCCTCATCTGCCAGCAGTTCTTCACGACGGGCGATCCCGAGATGATGGGCGAGATCATCACCGCAGACGATCAGCGGCTCTATGACTTCGAATCGACCTACCGGCTCGGCAGCTTCGACAGCGAGTTCCTGCTGCGACCGCAGGTCGTCGAGGAACCCGAACAGACGATGACGGATCTGTGAGCGCACTCGGCACACCCCTCCCCCTTCCGATTGCCGATCCGGCTGCACTGGCGCGACTGCAGCGGCGCCGTTCGGCACCGGCTCAGGCCCTAGTTGCGCCCGGGCCTGACCCGGAACAGCTTAACGTATTACTTGAGACAGCGGCCCGAACCCCCGATCATGGAAAACTATTTCCGTGGCGGTTTGTTATCATCGACGGGCCTGCAAAGTCTGCCCTGGTCCATGCCCTCAAGCCGCTGGCGGTTCGTCAGGCCGATCCGGTCAAGGCTGCGGCGGTGCTATCCAAACTGGCCAATCCGCCGGTGACGGTGATGGTCGTCTCCGCCCCGGTTCCGGGCCACAAGGTGCCGGTCTGGGAACAGGAACTGTCCGCAGGTGCGGTCTGCATGAACCTCGAACACGCCGCCGACGCCATGGGTTTTTCGGCCAGCTGGATCACCGACTGGTACGCCTATGAGGCTGCGGCCCGGCCCTTGCTGGGTTTGAAGGACGGCGAACAGATCGCCGGCTTCATCCACATCGGCACCCTTGCCGAAGGCCCGGTCGAACGTCCCCGCCCCGACATGAGCCAGATCGTCAGCCGGCTGGGCTAGAGCCCCCGGAGCTACCCCCGCCCGCGATAGGGCGGCACGCCCTGGTCGGGCAGCCACAACCCTTCCGGGGCCGGTCCGGTCTGCCAGAACACATCGATGGGGATGCCGCCGCGCGGATACCAGTAACCGCCGATCCGCAGCCAGCGCGGCTCCAGCAGCTCCGTCAGCCGCTTACCGATGGCCACGGTGCAGTCCTCGTGGAAGGCCCCGTGATTGCGGAAACTGGTCAGGTACAGTTTCAGGCTCTTGGATTCGACCAGCCACGCGCCCGGCGCATAGTCGATCACCAGATGCGCGAAATCCGGCTGGCCCGTCACCGGGCACAGGCTGGTGAACTCCGGTGCCGTGAACCGGGCCAGATACAGGTCGTCGGGGTGCGGGTTCGGCACCCGCTCCAGCTGGGCCGTCTCGGGGCTGGCCGGTGCCTCGGTCTGGCGACCGAGCTGGGACAGGCCGGTGGTGTCGGTGGTCACGCTCAGGCCGCCCGGATGATGCCGAGGAAGTCGGCGGCGTTCAGCGACGCCCCGCCGACCAGCGCCCCACCGACCTCCGGTACGGCCAGAATCTCGGCGGCATTGTTCGGCTTGACCGAACCGCCGTACAGGATCGGCGCTGTGCGCGCCCCCTCACCCAGCCGCGCGACCATGGCGGCGCGCACGGCGGCGTGAACCTCCTCGATCTGTTCCAGCGTCGGTGTCAGGCCGGTGCCGATGGCCCAGACCGGCTCATAGGCGACGGCGAAGGCCTTGCCGTTTAGGCTCTCCGGCAAGGAGGCCATAACCTGACCGGCCACCACCTCAACGGCCCGTCCGGCCTGGCGCTCAGCCAGGGTTTCGCCGACACAGATGATCGGCTCTAGCCCTGCGGGCAAGGCGGCCTCGACCTTGGCGGCGACGTCGGCGTCGGTTTCGCCATGCCCCGCGCGGCGTTCGGAATGCCCCAGGATCACCAGCCCGGCCCCGGCATCCTTCAGCATCGCGGCCGAAACATCGCCGGTGTAGGCACCCGAAGTCTCGGGGCTACAGTCCTGACCGCCGATCTCGACGGCGCTGTCCTTCAGCTGCCAGTTCATCTGGGCGATGAGGGTCGCGGCCGGGCACAGGGCCACGCGCGCCGCCGCCGGCTCTCGCGCAAGCGCCTCTGCCAGCTCGCGCGCCACCACGAGGTCGGCGGCGAGGCCATTCATCTTCCAGTTTCCGGCGATCAGTTTTTGCGTGCTCATGGCCGTGTTCCTAGCCCTAAGCCGGCAATGGCTCAACGCCTGCGAAGGGATCATCCAGGCTGGGCTGCGGCTGGGTGAACCATTTCGGGCCGTCCGCCGTCATGTGGAAGTGGTCCTCAAGCCGGATCCCGAACTGACCGGGCACCACGATCATCGGCTCGTTCGAGAAGCACATGCCGACATCCAGAGCGGTCCGGTCGCCGCGCACGAGATTGGGGGCTTCATGCACATCCAGGCCGATGCCGTGGCCGGTCCGGTGCGGCAGGCCGGGCAGCTGATAGTCGGGCCCCAACCCATTGGCCGTCAGGACCGCGCGGGCGGCGGCGTCCACGGCCTCGCACGGCACGCCCAGCCTGGCGGCGTCAAACGCAGCCGCCTGGGCTTGATGCTCCAGATCCCAGATCCGGCGCACCTGCATGGTCGGCTCACCAAACACATAGGTCCGGGTAATGTCCGCATTGTATCCGTCCAGCGCACAGCCGGTATCGATCAGGACGACATCGCCGTCCTTCAGCTCAGGGTCGCCCTCCCCGCCATGCGGCAGGCTGGTGTCGGTCCCGAACGAGGCGATACAGAAGGTGTTGCCGCCGTCCGCCCCCAACGCCCGGTGCTGACGATCGATGAAGCCCACCACGTCTGACGCCCTCATGCCCGACTGAAGACTTGCGTGCGTCCGCCGGTGCGCCTCCAGCGTCAGGGCCTTGGCCCGGACCATCAAGTCGATCTCTGTGGCGGACTTGCGCGCCCGCAACGGCACGATCAGGGGGTCGGCCCCGACCAGGCGCTCCGGCCCCAGCGCCTCGGCCAGACCCAGCCAGATGAAGACCCGAGCCTGCTGATCAACCGCCACCTTTCCGTTCGGCCCGACCGTATCGGCGACAAGGCGGAACGGGTTTTCGTGTTCCTCCCAGGTCAGGATCTCGCCCGGCACACCGACAATGGAGCCCACCTTGTCCAGCTCGAACCGGGGCGTGATGTAGATCAGGGGCTTGCCCGGTCGAACCACCGCCCCGGTCAGCCGCTCGGACGCATGCCAGCTCAGGCCGGTGAAATACCGGAGCGAAGACGTTGCATCGATCAGACAGGCCGCGATGCCGTGCGCCTCCATCCCAGCTTCGAGCGCCGCAAGGCGCCCGCGACGTTCTTCCAGAGTGATGGGGGGCGGATTCATGCGGGGACTCCCAAAGACCGGATTCTGCAATAGGCTGGCGTTGGGGGCCTGCAAAGGCAGAGGGGGTAAAATGGTTGTCGCGCTTCTGGTTGGCCTGTCGGCCCTGGCTCTGATCTATGCGGTCGCCCTGGTACGCGAGGCGATCAGGCGCGGCCAGCTCCGCCCGCGCCTCGAGGCCGTCGCGCTGGGAGCGGTCGTGGACTTCTTCGATACGCTCGGCATCGGATCATTCGCGCCCACAACCGCCTGGTTGAAACTCCGGCGGATGATCCCGGACAGCTTTCTTCCGGCCACCCTGAACGCCGGCCACTGTTTGCCGACCGTGACTCAGGCGCTGATCTTCATCAACCTGGTCCAGGTCGACGTCTGGCTGCTGGTCGGATGCATCGCGGCAGCCGTGCTGGGCGGCGTCATGGGCGCGCCTGTGGTCCAACGCCTGCCGGTGCGGGCGGTACAGGCCATCGTCGGCCTGGCGCTGCTGGTGGCGGCAGGCCTCTATGCCATGACCAATCTCGGCCTGATGCCGGGCGGCGGCGACGCCCTGGGCCTGAGCGGCCCCGCCTTCTGGATCGCCATCGTCGCCCACCTCATCCTGGGCACGCTGATGGCCTTCGGTGTCGGCCTCTATGCGCCGTCCCTGATCCTGCTCAGCCTTCTGGGGCTGAATCCCATCGCCGCCTTTCCGATCATGATGGGGGCCTGCGGCTTTCTGATGCCGGTGACCAGCCTCAGCTTCATCCGCTCCGAGCGGATCGACCTGCGCGTCGTCATCGGCCTGGCGCTCGGCGGCATTCCGGCGGTGCTGCTGGCCGCCTTCGTCGTGAAGTCTCTGGATGTGGCAACCCTGCGCTGGGGCGTGGTGGTGGTGGTGCTCTATGCGGCAGCGGCCCTGTTGTGGAGCGCGGCGCGCCCCCGTCCGGTCACGGCGACCTGAACGAAAAAGGCCCGGCGATCGCTCGCCGGGCCTTCTCGTAGATCGCTGCGAGGGCTGACACCCTCGCGGCCAGGTCCATCTTACTTGATGGTGACCTTGGCGCCGGCTTCCTCGAGCTTCTTCTTGAGCTCTTCGGCGGCCTGCTTGGAGACGTTCTCGACGACGTTCTGCGGCGCGCCTTCGACCAGGTCCTTGGCTTCCTTGAGGCCGAGGTCCGGGCGAGCACCACGAACTTCCTTGATGACGTTGATCTTCTTGTCGCCGCCGTCGGTCAGGACAACGGTGAACTCGGTCTGCTCTTCGCCGGCATCGGCCGGAGCAGCAGCACCGGCACCGCCGGCCGGCATGGCCATGGCGACCGGAGCGGCGGCCGAGACGCCCCACTTCTCTTCGAGAAGCTTGGACAGCTCAGCGGCTTCCAGAACGGTCAGGGTCGACAGTTCGTCGACAATCTTTTCGAGCTTGGACATTGGGTTGGTTCCTTGGGTTCAGTTCAGGTTTTGAGAAGCGGAGATGACCTAGGCGGCATCTTTGGCGGCATAGGCGCCAAACACGCGGGCCAGTTGGCCGGCCGGAGCTTGCAGCACGCCGGCAACCTTGGTCGCCGGGGCCTGAAGCAGGCCGACGATCTTGCCGCGCAGCTCGTCCAGGGACGGCAGCTTGGCGAGGTTGGCGACGGCCTGGGCATCCAGGACGTCCGTGTCCATGAGGCCGCCGACGATAACGAACTTGTCGTTACCCTTGGCGAACTCGGCCACGACCTTGGCGGCGGCGACAGGGTCCGGCGAATAGGCGATGGCGACCGGGCCGGAGAACAGGCGATCGCCCGCTTCACCCGCCGAACCGTCCAGGGCCTTTTGAGCCAGAGTGTTCTTCACCACCTTGAGGGCTGCGCCCTGGGCCCGAAGGCGCAGACGCAGATCGGTCATTTCCGCAACGGTCAGACCCAGGTTGTGGGTCACGACCACGGCACCGGACTCAGCGAAGACACCCTTGATGTCCTCGATCGACGCGGCTTTTTGTGCGCGGTCCATTGCGGTCTCCTAGTCGATGGGCGCCTGCGGGATTGCTGACGCCGAAAACGGCCCGTTCACTCCAGGAGACCCGGAGCGGCGAACCGCGTAAACTGTCCGAAGGAACGCCCGTCACCTCCGGCCTTTGACAGGCAGGATCGGTTCGGGACTTTCCCCGTCTCCCCACGGCACCAGAGGGCTCTCTGGCGGTTACGGCAAGGGTGGCCCCCTCGCCCCGAAGTTCTCGGACAGGACCGCCGAAAGCCGAAGCCTTCAACGGAAGCGGCGCTCTATACACGGCCCGGTCCGAAACTCAAGCGTTTCAGCCCTTTTTCTGCCGCGCAAACAGGCGCACGGTTGTGATCAGGACGGAGGAAAGCCATGAGCGAGTCGACCATTGCGCGGCGCGACAGCCTGGGTGCCGACGAGGCCCGGCAATTCTGGCCGGCGCGCCTGGTCATCGGTCTGACCCAGGGGTTGCTGCTCTGGTGGCTCTGGCGCAGCGCGACGGTTGCCGACGACCCGATGTGGCCGGCGACGGTTCCGACGCAGTTCGCGCCTCTGGCGCTGGTCTGTGCCTATGTGCCAATTCTGCTGTTGGGCGGCGCCGGCAGAATGCGCGTCCGAACGCTGATTATCTGGGGCCTGACGGCCACGGCCGTGCTGGCTCTCATGGCCTGGTACGGTGCCGCGCGTCAGACCTCCGAACAGCTCGGGAACGCTCTACCCTTTATCAGTTTTCCGCTGGCCGCCTTCTCCGCCGCTGCGCTTTTCATCATCCATCACCTGATCCTGCCCGCTGATCAGGCCCGACGCTGGCTGGCGGACTTCCCCGCCTATTTCGACGCGGCCTGGAAATCGGGCGTCCAACTGGTCCTGTCGCTCTCCTTTGTCGGCGTCTTCTGGGTGATCTTGGGCCTGGGGGCGGCCCTGTTCCATGTCATCGGTCTTCCTTTCCTGACGGATCTCATCTCTAAGGAATGGTTCGCGATTCCCGTGACTTGTCTGGTTTTCGCAGCCGCGGTTCACCTCGCCGATGTCCGCGACGGGCTGATCCGGGGTGTCCGCAGTGTCAGCCTCATGCTGCTGTCCTGGCTTCTGCCTCTGATGACGCTGCTGGCCAGCGGCTTCCTGATCGCCCTGCCCTTCACCGGCCTTGGCGGCTTGTTCGAGACTGGCAGCTCGACCGCCCTTGTTTTATCGGCGGCGGCGGGACTCATCATCCTCATCAACACGGCCTATCAAGACGGACGTGAGGACAATCGACCTCCGACAATCCTGCGGTGGTCCGTGAGGTTGGCAGCGCTGTTGCTGACGCCGCTCGTTGCGATCGCTTTCTGGGGCCTGTTCCTGCGGATCGGCCAGCACGGCCTGACGCCAGACCGGATCATCGCCCTGGCCTGCGCCGTCGTCGGAGCCGAGCACGCAGTCGGCTACGCCTTCGCGTCCATCATCGGTCAAAGGCACGGACGCTGGATGCAGCCGCTGGAGCGCACCAACATCTGGGGGGCCGTGCTGGCCGCGCTGTTGATTGTCGCCCTGTTCAGCCCCTTGGTCGATCCAGCCCGCCTTTCGGTGCACGATCAGGTGGCCAGACTGGAGCGCGGCGCGGTCTCGGCAGAGGACTTCGACTATCGTTTCCTGCGCTTCGAAAGCGGCGCGGCGGGCATGGATGCCCTGCGCCGTCTCGCTGAGTCCGACGACAACCAAGTCTCGGCCCGTGCGCGCGAAATCCTCGCATCCCGGGATCGATGGTCCACCCCGCGAGCCGGGCGGCCCGACGTCACGCCCCGCTACGAAATCGTTCCCGAGGGCGCCGTCCTGCCCTCGACCTTCATCGGTCCGGTAGAGGGGACGGACGACCGATCGTACTGCACGCGCGGCTCTCCCTGCTATGCTCGCCCGATCGACATCGACGGCGACGAGGAACCCGAGGTGCTGCTGTGGAGGTATCAGCTCGAATTGTGGGATCAGACCTCAGAGGGCTGGACGGCGGTAGCCGCTTACGAACAGTACAACTGCGGACCTCGGAACCTGACCGAATCCATAGCCGCGGCAGTGCCTATCGAATCACCCTGGCCCACCCTTGATCTCGGGAACGGCGTCTCGGCCTTTCCGAAGCCTCCCCTCCGGATTTGCGAACCCGGCCTCAATCATCAGCCACTGTCCTCGGGCGATTAGGGCACAAACCCCGCGATCAAAACCTTCAGCTCCGGCTCATCCACGGCCTCGACGGCTTCAAGCCGGCTGAACCAGCGGCGCTCTCGCTCATGCGCCTCGGGCCATGTCTCGAACAGGTGCGTCACCTGAAGTCCGTACAGGTCAACGCCTGTCAGCCGTTTCGCCCGTCCCACCAGCCGCTTGTCATAGGTGAAGGAGCCCACGCTGAGGGTGTCCATGACGCCGGTGGCCCCGGCCTCCTCCATCGCCTCCTCGGCGGCGGCCTCGGCGTCGGTCAGGCCCTTCATCTGATTGCCCTTGGGCGTCACCCAGCGACCCGTGTCGCGCGAGGTGACCAGCAGGAACTGGATCCGGTCATTCTCATCCAGACGCCAGCACAGGGCACCGACCTGCCGGCGTTTGGCCCTGAGCGTCCGATCCGTCACGTCAGGAACAGTCGGCCCAGCCAGAAGAAGCCGGCCCCCATCGCCGCACAGGCCGGAATGGTCACGAACCAGGCAAAGACAATGCCGCGCGCCACATTCCAGCGCACGGCCGAGGCCCGACGCGCCGCGCCGACGCCGATGATCGAGCCGGTGATGGTGTGGGTCGTCGAAACCGGCACGCCGAAATGGGTGGCGATGAACAGGGTGATGGCTCCGCCTGTCTCGGCGCAGAAGCCCTGCTGGGGCGTCAGCCGGGTGATCTTGGACCCCATGGTGTGAACGATCCGCCAGCCACCGCACAGGGTGCCCAGCGAGATGATGACATAACAGCTGATCACCACCCAAAACGGCACATGGAACTCTTCGCCCAGGAGCCCGCGCGAATAGAGCAGCACGGCGATGATCCCCATGGTCTTCTGGGCATCATTGCCGCCGTGACCCAGTGAATAGGCCACCGCCGACAGCAGCTGAAGCCGCCGGAAGATCCGGTCCGCCAGCGCCGGGTTGGCCTTCATGAACAGCCACGACACGATCAGCACCAGCACCAGGGCCAGGATGAATCCCACCGTCGGCGACAGGAAGATGGCGAACACCGTCTTGGACACACCCGGGATCTGCACGACGCTCAGGCCTGCCTTGGCGACACCCGCGCCCAGCAGACCGCCGACCAGGGCGTGCGAGCTGGATGAGGGAATGCCCTTGATCCAGGTGATGATGTTCCAGCTGATCGCGCCCATCAGGGCCCCGAAGATCACGGCATCCGAGATGATGGCCGGCGAAATGATGCCCTTGCCGATAGTGTTGGCGACCGCCACCCCGAAGACGAAGAAGGCCGCAAAATTGAACCCCGCCGCCCACAGCACCGCCAGCGGTGGGCTGAGTACCCGCGTCGCCACGACCGTCGCGATCGAATTGGCCGCATCGTGCAGGCCGTTCATGAAGTCGAACGCCAGGGCAACGCCGATCAGCAGCACCAGGATGAGAAGCCCGACGTCCATGGCCTAGAGGTGCTCGACGAGAATGCCATTCACCCGATTGGCGATGTCCTCGAAGCGGTCAATCACCTTCTCCAGATGATCGTATATTTCGGCCCCGATGATGTAGTTCATCGCATTACCGTCCCGGTGGGCCAGGAACAGCGCCTTCATACCCGCATCGAACACCTCGTCGGACTGGCTTTCCAGCCGCGTCACCTGCTCGGTCAGTTCATTCAGGCGATCCTGATTGCGGTTCATATCATGGAGCTTCTGCGTCAGCTCCAGCGTCAGGCCCGCGCACTGGACCGCAATATCGGCCAGTTCCTGCATCTTCGGCGCAAAATCGCTGACCTCATACAGGGTGATGGCCTTGGCCGTTTTCTGCATCTGATCGATGGTGTCATCGAGCGAATTGGTCAGGCCACGGATGTCCGAGCGGTCAAACGGGGTGATGAAGCTGCGCCGCACGGCGTGCAGGACTTCGCGGGCAATGTCGTCGGCGGCATGTTCGTCAACGACGATCTGCTCGCACCATTTGGCCGTCTCGGCCCCGCCGTTGAGCGCCTTGCGCATGGCGTCGGCACCGCTGACCAGGGTTCCGGCGTGGGCCTCGAACATATCGAAGAATCTGTCCTCGCGCGGCAGCAAGGTCTGAAACCACTTCATCACGCGGAACTCTCCTGGGCCGACGTCGGGCCTCCTCTAGACGAGTCCCTGCGCCCTCGTCCACGGACGAACACACCGGCGACATCTCTGTCTCGCCGATTGGCCGGCCCCAAAGCCCGATCAGTCTCCCCTCCGGGGGCCTACGGCGCGCGCACCGGGAGGTAGTCTCCCGCCACGAAGCCGTTGTTCCCGCAATAGTCGGGCTGGCCCCGTTCGCCGTCCGGCCAGGTCTCGGTCACGCGAAGAAAGCCGTCGCCGCGCTCCAGGCTGACCGTCACCGACCCCTGACCGTCGGGACGTCCGGTCAGGCGACCGCGACGCGGCACAGCCCTGATCTCCACCTCACAGATCCAGCGCGCCGCCTCAGGATTGACCGTCGCAATCTCGGCGATCAGCCGCCCATTGCCGGCGTCGCGAACCTCGACCGATCCGTACAGATTGCCCCAGATGCCCACGAGGCCGGGTCCGTGCGGAGCCTCGACCGAGTCCAGAAAGCTGGTTCGTCCGGCCATCTGGTCCCCGATGCCTCCGTAGTCGGCCATGACGGGATCATCGCGGCGATCATGGATAAGCTCTCGCAGCCTCAGGAAGGCCTGCTGATCCGACCTCAAGGCCACGCGGGCCCTCGGGCCGAGCCGGGAGCGCGCCGCCGCATAGCTGTCGGCCATGTCCCGGTCGAGCGCTGAAAGGATCGGGTCTGCACAGATGGCGTGCTCGGCTCCCGTCGTGGCACGACGACAATCGAAGGATGGTCCCGGCTGGGTCAGCAAGGTGGCCGTCGCGGCAAGAACGATCAGCATCATGGCTGATCGTACCACCGGCTGTTCGTCCTGTCCTTTGGTGTCAGGTGCCGTCAGCCCCGCCGAAACGCTCGGTCCAGGCTGCCACCTGATCGTCTTCGATCTTGGCGAACAGCACACCCTGGTGCGCGATGGCGCGACCGGCAGGCACGGTGTCGAACAACGTATCGTCCGGCGACGGCCAGCTCAGGTCGCTCGCTCCGACCGAGGCGGCGATCTTCTCGGCCGTGAACGGGATCACCGGGGCCGCCAGCCGGGCGAACAGCGCCACCAGGTTCAGGCCCGTCCGAACCCCGACCGCCGCCTGATCGACATCGGTCTTGAGGGCCGTCCACGGCGCGGCTTCCTGCAGATATTCGTTGCCGCGCACCCAGATGGCCCGGATAGCCTGGCAAGCTTTTCGGAACTCCATGGCTTCGAACGCCTCGGTCGCCTCGGCGATGCCGGCGCGAATGTCGGCCTCGAGCTGAGCCTCTAACGGCCCGGCCTCGCCGCCCGCCGGGACCACCCCGTCGAACTTACTTTCAGTGAACTTGACGATCCGGTTGACGAAATTGCCCAGCACATCGGCCAGGTCCTTGTTGATCGTCGACTGGAACTGTTCCCAGGTGAAGGCTGCGTCCGACCCCTCCGGTCCATAGGCCGTCAGGTGCCAGCGCCAGTAGTCCGCCGGCAACAGCTCCAGCGCCTGGTCCATGAAGACGCCCCGGCCCTGGCTGGTCGAAAACTTGCCGCCGTACCAGTTGAGCCAGTTGAAAGCCTTGAGCTGATCGACCGTTTTCCACGGCTCACCCGAGCCGATGATCGTCGCCGGGAACGACACGGTGTGGAAGGCCACATTATCCTTGCCCATGAACTGAACGTAGCGGACGTCCTGGGCCCCCTCGTCCAGCCGCCACCAGTCGCGCCAGGTCCGGCCTGTCGCCTCGGCCCATTCCTCAGTCGCGCCGATATACTCGATGGGGGCGTCGAACCAGACATAGAAGACCTTGCCTTCCAGCCCCAGTCTCGCGCCGCCGTCCGGCCCCACGACCGGTACGCCCCACTTCAGGTCGCGGGTGATGCCTCGGTCGATCAGCCCCTCATCCAGGTGTTTCAGGGCGATGGATTTGGCCAGGGTCTGCCAGCCGCTCTTGGAGCCGATCCAGTCGCGGATCGGCTGCTCCAGCTTCGTCTGAAGCAGATAGAGATGGCGCGTATCGCGCACCTCCAGGTTCCGGCTCCCCGACACCGCCGAATAGGGATCGATCAGATCGGTCGGGTCCAACAGGCGACCACAATTGTCGCACTGATCGCCGCGCGCCTTTTCGTATCCACAGTGCGGGCACGTCCCCTCGACATAGCGGTCCGGCAGAAACCGCCCGTCGTCGATGGAATAGATCATCCGGTCGACGCGCTCTTCGATGAAACCGTTCTCTTCCAGCTTCGCCGCAAAATGCTGGGTCAGCCGCCGGTTCGGGGCCTTGGACGAGCGCCCGAACCAGTCATAGCTCAGGCCGAACTGCTCGCCCGCCCGCTTCTGGGTCTGGTGCTGTTCGTCGCAGTAGATCTGAACGTCCTGACCGGCGGCGGCGGCGGCCAGCTCAGCCGGCGTGCCGTGCTCGTCGGTCGCGCAGATATAGAGAACCTCGTGGCCCTGGCCGCGCTTGAACCGGCTCCACACATCCGCCGGCAGCATCGAGCCCGCCAGGTTCCCCAGATGCTTGATGCCGTTGATGTAGGGCAGCGCCGAGGTGACGAGAATGCGGGCCATGGGAATCCAGATGCTTGGGAGAGCCGTGCCATATAGAGGCCCAGGCCTTCGCCGTCACCTGACATCCCGGCCCGCCCCCTGCTGGCCAGGCTCGCTGCCGTCAGGTTACTGTCCCCGGGTGCCACCGAGGATCGCCCATGTCCCTGAAAGCTCTCCGCGTCTTTGCCGTGGTGCTGGCGGTCGGCCTGGCGTGCTGTGTACAGGTTCGAATTCCGGAAGATGCCTATTTCTATCCGAACACGCGCCTCCAGGCTGAGGGGATCGACCTGCAAACCGGTCAACCGATGCCGGCGGACCGGGAAGATCTCTCCCTGCCCTATGCAGGCGGCTCCGTCGCCGTCTCGCGGATCCGCGGCCATGCGAGCGGACCGATTATCCTGTTCTGCGGCGGCAACATGTTTCGACGCGCCACCGCCGGCGGCGACCGCGCGGCGGCGCTGATTCCGTTCGGCGACGTCGTGATGTTCGATTACCCCGGCTATGGCGAGACGCCCGGAGAAGCGACCCTGGACAATTTCCGCCAGGCGGGCCGCGCCGTCGCCGACTACGTCGCGCGCACCGCCTCTGCCGAGGGGCGACAGGTGGTCGCCTGGGGTCATTCACTCGGTGGCCCAGTCTGCACCGAATCCACGCGCCTGATCGAGGTGGACACCCTGGTGATCGAGGCCTCAACGCCGACGGCGCGTGCCGCGGTCAATGACGGTCTGGGTCTGCTGCGCCCCTTCGTGCGGGTGACCATCGATCCGGGCCTCGATTCGTTCGACGTCGTTCAATCCCTATCCGGCTATTCGGGTCGTGTGCTGGTGCTGGAGGCCGGACGCGACGAAACCCTGCCCCCCCGCCTCAGCCGCGACATGGCTCGCGACCTCGCCGCCGCTGGCGTTTCGGTCGAGCGTCTGGTCTTTGCGGACGCTGATCACAACAATATCCGGACCCAGCCGGATTTTGCGGCGCGGATCGCCGCCGAGTTGGCACCCTGACCCTTGCGGTGCCGCCTGACCTTGACCATAAGCCGCCTCAAGCGCCGGCTTAGCACAGTGGTAGTGCAGCGGTTTTGTAAACCGAAGGTCGGGGGTTCGAGTCCCTCAGCCGGCACCAGCCTTTCGGAGGCGTGATGGGACGGGCCTTTCCTTCCTCGACCCTCGTGGATCGCCTAGTCGCCCAAGGTTTCAAGACTGGACGCCGGGCGCTCGGGGCCGTCCTGAACGAGCGCGATCATCAGGCGCGCGACCTGGCCGAGGTCACCGAGCTGGAAATCCCCGGTCCCGCCGGCCCCCTTCCGGCGCGCTTCTATCACCCGACTGGCGATGCCGAGCCGAGCGCCCTGCTCCTGTTCTTTCACGGCGGCGGTTTCGCCTTCTGCGACATCGGCACCCACGACGCCCTGTGTCGACGGCTGGCCCATGGGGCCAATGTCGCGATCCTATCGGTCGACTACCGCCTGGCCCCCGAACACGCCTGGCCTGCCCAGCGCGACGATGCCGAGGCGGCCCTGCGCTGGCTTGTCCAGGCGCGCGCCGAGACCGTTTCGGAAGAGGTGCCGCTCATTCTCGGCGGCGATTCCGCCGGCGGCTATCTGGCACTCGACCTCACGCGACAGATCAACGAGGAGGCACCGGGCACCATAGCCGTGACCTGCCTGATCTATCCGCTGCTTCATCTGGACGATGACATCTGGAAGACCGAACGGGCCAGCTCTCGTCCGATCGGGCGGGCCGTTGTTCGCGTGATCAGTTCGCGCCTCGTCCAGGTGCCGCCGAACCTGCTGAAGGCGGATGCCGGTTCTGATCCGCCCTGCGTCCTGACCTATGGCGGTCTTGCCGATCCGGTCCGGCCCGACTGCCTCGCCTATGAATCTGCGCTGCGCGCCGCCGGCGTTCCGGTCCAGGTCGGGGAGTTCAAGGCGCTGCCGCACGGCTATGCCAACATGACCCATCTGTTGCCTCCGGCCCGCGCAGCGATCGATCAGACGGCTCAACTGTTGAGACTTGCCCTCGATCAGGCGTAAACCCTCACCGTCATCTCATGTGAGGTTCTCATGCGTGCCCTGCTCCCTTTCGCCGCCCTGGTCCTTCTGACCGCCTGCAGCCAGAATGCCGAGGCACCGGCCTCTGAAGAGTCGACCGCGGCCCCCGCGCCCGCGCCGGCTCCGCGCCCCGAGATGACCGAGGAACAGCGCGCCGCCGTTCTGGCCAGCCTGCCGGCCCCTTATAATGAAGGCGATCTCGAGAACGGACGCCGGGTCTTCGCCCGCTGCCGCTCGTGTCACACCCTGGCCGAGGGTGGCGGCAATCTGACGGGGCCGCACCTTTGGGGCGTTTTTGGCCGTCCGGCCGGGTCGGTCGAGGGCTTCCGCTATTCCGAGGCGGTCCAGAACGCCGGCTTCACCTGGGATGCCGAACACCTGGATGGCTGGCTGGCGGCACCGCGTGAATTCCTGCCGGGCAATCGCATGGCCTTCGCCGGCGTGCCGGACGAAGCCGATCGCCGCGACCTGATCGCCTATCTCAAGGTCGAGACGGGCTACGCCCCGGAATAGGGCAAATCCATTCCCGCAGTTGGCGCGGCGATCCCATTGATCTGACTAGACCAAACTGCGGAGTTAGGTCCGCTGATTCGCGCCGGGCCAAAACGTGACAGCCTGTCGGGATGACGAATGGTGTTGCCCCTGCCCTTGATTGTCCCGCCGGGACCGCGACGGCGCATGCGTCGTACATCCCGAATTTAGTGCACCTAATGCACTTAGTGCACCGGATTCACCGTGCACTATTCTGCGCCCGGGACATCACTCCGTCGCTGTCTGCCGGAAGGTCACCTCGGAATCCGCAATCAGCCAGATCAGCGCCGCCCAGGCCGCGACGTTTTGCGAAAGCTGTTCAGGATCAATCTTGTCCAGGGTGTCATTGGCGGTGTGGTGCAGGTCAAAATAGCGAGTTCCGTCCTGGGCCAGGCGAAACACCGGCACGCCTGCCTCGGCCAGCGGCCCCACATCTGCCCCACCACTCGTCTCCGGCACACCCGAGGCCAGAACACCGATGGGATATAACACCTGGGTCGCCGCCGTCTGGAAGGCCGATCCCTGCGCGCCCGCCGGCAGCCGCAGCGCATAGATCCGATCAGCCCCGAAGTCGCTTTCGCCGGCGATGATGTGGTTGGTAACCGCCGCCTCGCCGATTCCCCGAACATAGACACCGCCTCCGTCGCCCGTCTGATCGGTCGGTTGGGCGACCTCTTCAGAGCCGTACAGGATCACCCGCACCGTCCGCGCCGGACGCCGTCCGCCCTCAACCAGCTCCAGCGCCGCCGCCAGGGTGATGGCCCCGCCCGCCGCATCGTCGATGGCGCCGGTGCCCTGGTCCCAGCTGTCGAGGTGGGAGCCCAGCACGATGATTTCCTCAGGTCGTTCATCGCCGACGATGTCACCGATCACATTCTGGGAGGTGGTTTCATAGGTCCGCGCCGAGGACGACAGGCGCAGGCGGATCGGCTCATCATCCATGCCGACCAGCCGGCTCAGCTGATCGGCGTCAGCAGCGGCCAGGGCAAACGACGGGATCGTCGGCTCGCCATTGACATAGCGGGTCGTACCCGTGTGCGGCAGCCGGTCATAGTCCGACCCGACCGAGCGCATGACATAGGCCACGGCCCCCTTTGCCATCGCTGCGGCGGGCCCCAGTCCGCGCACGCGGGTCTGGGGGCCATAGCCCGAGCCGTCCTGCATCGGCTGCATCTGGCCCAGGTCAATGAAGACGATCCGCCCGCGCACCGCCGTCTCCGGGGCCGCCTGCAGCGCCTCCAGGCTGGTGAAACGCACGACCTCGGCCTCGATGCCGCCCGCCGGTGTCGCGGGAGAGTGGCCCAGAGCCGCCACGGCCAGCGGCTGCGCGAACCGCCCCACAATGGCCCCCGAATCCGACCCGCGCTCCCAGCCGATCAAGGGAAAGCTCTCGATCCTGACATTGCGGAAGCCGTTTTCGCGCATCCAGCCCGCCGCCCATTCTGCCGCAGCCTGTTCGCTGCTCGAGCCCGCCGGTCGCGGCCCGAAGCGGGTGGTCAGTTCGGTGACGAACTCCAGCGCCCGGTTGTCCCCCAGGGCACCATCGCGGATCTGCTCGGCCGTGCGGACCGTCGCCGCATCCTGGGCGAGGGCCGGTCCCGATCCGACCGCGGCCAGAAAGGCCGTCATCGCGACCACGGCAGAAGTCCGGACCAGGGACATATTGAAACTCCGACCACATATGGAAACGCGCCGGACACTAGAGCGCCTTCCCTTCGACGCAAGTGCATTCGGGCTTGCAAGACGCGGTTCGTTAAGCCCTATTTGGAGCGCGAGATGTGGGGGTAGCGTATGCGTGGTCGCTTTTGGGTCGGTTTGGGGGTGGCGGTCGCCCTGATTGCCGGTGCCCCGATGGCCCAGGCCCAGTCGGGCTGGTCCCGAGGCAATGCGGTCGCCGCGACCCAGGATTTTGACCGCGGAACCGCCGGGTGGGGCCAGATTCCTGTGACGCCCGCACCGACGGCCGGCGCAGGAACGACAGAGCCGCGCCTCGACCCGCCCAATGAGTTCGAGAGCTGGGCCGTCGTGGTTGTCGCCGGCGACTGGCGCTCCAGTCAGGGCCGACCGATCCAGGCGTTCGAGAATTCCCGGCGCGATCTCAGCCAGGCCTTCGAGCGGGCCGGCTTCGCCCCCGGCAATGTCACAGCCCTGTCCCTGGCCCCCAATCCTGATGGAACCTCGCTTGGGCCCCAGCGAGCCTTCGCCTCGATCGAGGCGACCACCCAGCGGGCGACGGCGGGATGCCTGTTCTATTTCACCTCGCATGGATCGCCGTCGGGGATCGTCTTTGGACCGGAAGGGACCATGGCCCCGACGGCGCTGGATCAACTGCTCGATTCCTGGTGCGGAACCCGGCCCACCGTCGTCGTGGTCTCGGCCTGTTTTTCGGGCGTCTTCGTGCCGGCCCTGGCCCAGTCGAACCGCATGATCATGACGGCCGCGCGCCGCGACCGTTCCTCGTTCGGCTGTTCCGAGGACGACACCCACCCCTATTTCGACGCCTGCGTGCTGGAATCGCTGGACGAGGCCGTCGATTTCCTCGCCCTGTCCCAGCGCACCACCGGCTGCGTCAACCGGCGCGAGCGCGAAGAAGGCCTGCGCCCCCCTTCGGAACCCCAGACCTATGTGGGGGCCCAGCTTCAGTCGCTCCTGCCCTTCCTGCGCTTCTCCAGTCCCTGATCCAGGTCCTGGTTGGAAAGCGCCTAGAACAAACATAGAACTTGCCGGGCTGGCAAGGTGAGACGCGATGCTGAAAGGCCAATGCCACTGCGGGGCCGTCCGCTATGAAATGACGCCCACGACCGTCCACCACACCCTGTGTCATTGTCAGGATTGTCGTCGCGCGACCGGCGCTCCGGCCGTGTCGTGGGGGATGGTGGCCAAAGCCGATCTGAAGGTCGACGGGGAGCCGAAAATCTACGCCTCATCAGAGCACGGCCGCCGCCATTTCTGCAGCAACTGTGGGACCAGTCTATTCTATACCAATGAGGTCGTCTTCCCCGGCCTGATCGATGTCCAGACTGCCACCCTGGATGATGCTGGCCAGATCCCGCTCCAGGGTCAGATCCAGCTGGCCGAAAGCATCAGCTGGATGGGCGAACTGGACTCTCTGCCAAAGTTCGATCGCTACCCCGGCGAAGAGCCTGAGGCACCCTGACGGCGACGGATCGTCACGATCAGACGCTCGCGCTCGCCCTCGCGACGCTCGACCAGCAGCCGGGCGACCTGGGCGTCGTCGTGGAAGACATGCTTCTTGATTCCGTCCAGCACCGCCTTGGCGATGTTGTCCAGGTCGATGTGCGGCGGCTCGCCAACATGCTCCATGATGATCTCGACGGCATGGTCGCCCCAGGCCGGGCGGCTGCCGCGCCAGTCCTTGCGGAAGAACTCATACAGCAGAACCTTGTAGTACTTCGGCTGGGTCGTCAGGCCCTCGACGGTCAGTTCGAACAGGCCGTTGGCTTCGCGCGCCCGCACCTTGCCGCTGCCTATCCAGCCCTGCCCGCTCACGCCTGATCCTTGCTCGACATCGCCCGCGTGCTACACCCCGCGCCGACTCTTCGCCAGACAGCAAGCGACGCCATGACCAAGACCCGCACCGAGACCGACACCTTTGGCCCCATCGAGGTCGCCGCCTCCCGCTATTGGGGTGCCCAGGCCGAGCGGTCGCGGGGCAATTTCAAGATCGGCTGGGAGAAACAGCCTCTGCCCATCGTGCGGGCCCTGGGCATCGTCAAGCGGGCCGCCGCCGAGACCAATATGGCGCTAGGTCGGCTTGACCCCGCGATCGGCGACGCCATCGTCCGGGCCGCCAATGAGGTTATTGAGGGCAAGCTCGACGACCACTTTCCGCTGGTCGTCTGGCAGACCGGCTCGGGCACCCAGTCGAACATGAACACCAATGAGGTGATCAGTAACCGCGCCATCGAGATGCTGGGCGGCGAGATGGGTTCCAAGAAGCCGGTCCATCCCAACGACCATGTCAACATGAGCCAGTCGTCCAACGACACCTATCCGACGGCCATGCACGTCGCCTGCGCCGAGGAGATCGTCCATCGCCTGCTGCCGGCGCTCCAGACCCTGCACAACGCCCTGAACGACAAGGCCGAGGCCTGGAAGGACATCATCAAGATCGGCCGCACCCACACCCAGGACGCCACGCCGCTGACGCTCGGCCAGGAGTTCGGCGGCTATGCCCAGCAGGTCAAGAACGGCATCGAACGGATCGAACAGACCCTGCCCAAGCTGATGGAGCTGGCCCAGGGCGGCACCGCCGTCGGCACCGGTCTGAACGCCCCCATCGGCTTCGCCGAAGGCGTCGCCGACAAGATCGCCCAGATTACCGGCCTGAAATTCACCACCGCCCCCAACAAGTTCGAGGCCCTGGCCGCCCATGATGCCATGGTCTTCAGCCACGGTGCCATCAACACCGTCGCCGCCAGTCTGTTCAAGATCGCCAACGACATCCGCTTCCTCGGTTCCGGCCCCCGGGCGGGCCTGGGCGAGCTGTCCCTGCCCGAGAATGAGCCGGGTTCCTCGATCATGCCCGGCAAGGTCAATCCGACCCAGTGCGAAGCCATGACGCAGGTTTGCGTCCAGATCTTCGGCAACAATGCCGCCATCACCTTTGCCGACAGCCAGGGCCACTTCGAGCTGAACGTCTACAACCCGGTGATGGCTTATAATTTCCTGCAGTCGGTGCGTCTGATGGCCGATGTCTCAATCAGCTTCACCGACAACTGCGTCGTCGGCATCGAGCCGCGCCGCGACAATATCCAGCACGGCCTCGCAAACAGCCTGATGCTCGTCACGGCCCTGAACGGCAAGCTCGGCTATGACACCTGCGCCAAGATCGCCAAGACCGCCCACAAGAACGGCACGACACTGCGTGAAGAGGCCGTCGGCGGCGGCTATCTGACCAACGAAGAATTTGACGAATGGGTCCGTCCCGAGAAGATGATCTCGCCGGGGTGATCAATCGTTGGGGGGCGATGGATGGAGACTTGGATCCTTCGATTGCTGGCTGTCGGCGGCCTGGCCCTGCTGGCGGCCTGTGGGTCGCTCGAACGACCCGAAGGACCGCTCCGCATTGCGCCGGATCAGATCCTGCGTGTTCAGGACCCACGGATCGCCGCCAATGATGCCGAGGCGCTCCAGGCGCTGGCCGAGGGCTTTTCGCGCCGGCTGACATCGACACAGTCCCCGCAACTGCTGGCCCTGTCCGGCGGCGGGGCCAACGGGGCCTATGGAGCGGGCGTTATTGTCGGCTGGACCGCGCGGGGAGATCGGCCGCAGTTCGATGTCGTCACCGGGATCTCGACCGGGGCCCTGGCGGCACCCTTTGCCTTCCTCGGGCCAGACTGGGATGACGAGCTTGAAGCCGCCTTTACCGACGGCCAGGCCGCCAGCCTGCTGGGCCGCGACACCGTGGCGATCTTCATGGGCCCGAGCGTGTTCAGTTCGTCGGGTCTGCGAAATCTGATCGATGCCCATGTGACGACCGACCTGTTGGCGGCCATCGCCGCCGAACATGCACGCGGGCGCAGCCTCCTGGTGGTGACCACCAATCTGGACACTCAGGAGACCATCATCTGGGACATGGGCATCCTGGCCTCGCAGGGTGAGATCGCCCTGCCGATCTTTCGTGATGTCCTGCTCGCCTCCGCCAGCATCCCCGGCGTCTTCCCGCCGGTTCTGATCCCCGGCCTGAATGACAACGGCCAGGTTGTGTTGGAAATGCATGTCGATGGCGGCGTCAACGTGCCCTTCCTGGCGGTACCGGAACAGTCGCTGCTCTGGACGGCTCCGCCATCTCGTCGCGGGCGCGGAGGTCGGATCTTCGTCATTCTGAACGGTCAGGCCGGCGTCAATACCGGTGTCACACCCGGCCGTCTGGCCGACATTCTGGCGCGCGCCTATGACAGCATGAGCAAGGCCTCGGCCCGTCAGACCCTGGCGGCGACCGGAGCGTTTGCCGACCGCAATGGCCTGCAATTGTACGCGACGGCGATTCCCGACAATGCCAACGTATCAAGTCTCAGATTTGATCAGGCGACGATGTCGGCGCTTTTCGCCCTGGGGCGTGACCGGGCCGTCTCCGGCCAGGCCTGGGCCCCGGTGACCGTGTCGGACCAGTTCGAGTCACTGCCCCAGAACCTCGTGCCCGAGGCCGAAATTCCCGAAGACCTGCGCTTGCCCGCCGGCGGCGAGCCGCCCGCAACAACCGGCGCGGACTGACACCATGACGAAGGTCTCGATCAGGCTCAGCCACAAAAATCAGGGAGCTGCCCTGATGCTGTCAGACCTCGGGACCAATTGTCGCCCGAACATCGGACCGGCGCACGATTCCCTCGTCGTCGGCGAAGGCACCATCCGCCGCTCTCCAGATCGGCTGTTCAAGGGGCCCTGACATGACCGCACTAGACCGCCCCTACTGGATCGAGGCCAGGATTGAGCGGCACGATGGTTGGGACGACGAAGCCTATCCCTTCAATCTGCCGGCCGTGCGCGGTCTGCACAGCCTGGCCTTCCATCCCAGCGTAACCTTTCTGGTCGGCGAAAATGGATCAGGAAAATCCACCCTGATTGAGGCCCTCGCGGTGGCCTGGGGCTTCAACCCCGAAGGCGGCGGGCGCGAGCATCGGTTCGGCACCCGCGACAGTCATTCGCCGCTGCATCGCTTCATTCGGCCCATCCGGTCCCCGCAACGGGTTCAGGACGGCTTCTTCCTGCGCGCCGAGAGTTTCTTCACCGTCGCCACCTATCTCGAAGGCGCACGGGCCTCCCGCTTCGGTGCCAAGGGCCTGCATGAACAGTCCCACGGCGAGAGCTTCTTCGCCCTGTTCGACAACCGCTTCATCGGCGATGGCCTCTACATCCTGGACGAGCCCGAGGCGGCCCTCTCGCCCAGCCGCCAACTGTCGTTTCTCGCCAAGCTGCATGAGCTGGTGCTGGCGCGCTCGCAACTGATCATCGCCACCCATTCGCCGATCATTCTGGGCTATCCCGACGCCTGGATCTATCAGGTCTCCGAACACGGCATCGACCGTGTGGACTACGAAGACACCGACCATTTCCAGGTCACACGCAATTTCCTGAACCGCCGCGAGGCGATGCTGGAGATCCTGCTGGACCGCGACGACCTCAATCCGCGCTGAGGCCGGTCGCCTTCGACGGCGAACTGCCAAACGAGGAAGGCCGGTTCGAAGGGCAATCTCGCCCGCGTCATCGAAACCCAGGCCGCTCTCCGGCCTGGGTGTATTACGCTCAAATTCTCAATGGCTCCCAGGTCCATCGCTTGGTACTGCCAGGGCAGATCTGAGTGATGGAGGAAGGCCGAGTGGACGCATCTGAGTATGTGAATGGCGAACTGGAAGGTTCTGATGAGGAGCAGGACGCTCCGCTTGAGCTGTCGGACGGCGACCGTCGTATAGCAACCGATTCCCTTGATCTCTCGGTTGAGGCGCTTGTCGCCCGTATCGGACGCAATGCCCTTATTCTCCAGCCGGAGTTCCAACGCGACTATGTCTGGTCACCGAGCAAGGCAGGCGCTCTCATCGAGTCCGTGCTGATGCGGATTCCGTTACCGGTAGCCTATTTGGCCGAGACCGCTGAAGGCGACTGGGAGGTCGTCGATGGTCAACAGCGGCTAACGTCCCTGTATAGCTATGTGACCGGAAGGTTTCCTGACGGCGGAGCGTTCCGGTTGGGGCGCATGAATGTAAGGGGTGACCTGAAGGGCAAGGCGTTTAAGGACCTTTCCAAACCCGACCAGAACGCCATCCTCAACTACACCCTGCGCACCGTCATTCTGCGCAAGGAGTCACACCCGGATATCAAGTTCGAGGTGTTCGAGCGATTGAACTGCGGGTCCGTTCAACTGAAGGATGCCGAACTGCGAAACTGTATGTATCGCGGCACCTACAACGACATGCTCAACGAGCTGGCCAGCAATCCTACCCTGCTCAAGATCCGCCACGCCGATGCGCCGCATAAGCGGATGGAAGATCGGCAACTGATCCTGCGCTTCTTTGCCATGAAGCGGAATTCGCACCTCAACTTCAAAGGCGGCATGAAGCCGTTCCTGAACCGGGAAATGACCGCGCATCGATACGCCGCTCCGGCCGAGATTGCGGTGCTGAAGGCACAGTTTGAAAACGCCATCGAGTGCGCCTGGACGGTCTTCGGGCCCGATGCATTTCGGCGCTGGTCGGTCGGCGATGACGCCGACCCCGAGGGGCAGTGGGAAACCAAGCTGAACGTCGCCCTGTGGGATACTATCCTCTACACATTTGCCTTCTTCGAGAAGCGCCAGATCGTCCCAATCGCTGACTCCATCCGCGAGGAGTTTCTCGATCTGATGACCAACGACCCAACCTTCGTGGATTACATCGGGCGGACGACTGACAAGCCGGATCGCGTTCGTTATCGAGCCGAGACCTGGCGCAGGCGACTTGACGCCGTGGTCGCCGTTCCCGCCGGCGAAACCAGGGCCTTCAGCCGCAAGCTGAAAGAACGTCTCCATGCGGCGGACCCCACGTGTGCTCTGTGCAATCAACGCATTCACTCATCCGACGACGCCGAAGTCGATCACGTTAAACACTACTGGCGCGGTGGCGCGACAATCCCCAGCAATGCGCGCCTGACCCACCGTCATTGCAATCGGGCAAGGGGCGGTCGCGACTAGCGAAAGATGACTGACGACGCCTCCGATCGCCCTGCCCGTTTTACCGGCCACCGACGCGACCTGATCGCGACCGCCTATCGTCCGCTGGCGCACCATTCCGGGGTCCTGCATACCCGTGCCGGGCCACTCGATTTCCAGCGCGACATCTACGAGATTGGCCGGGTCGCCGCGATCGTGCCCTATGATCCCGAGCGCGACCTGCTGGTGCTCCAGCGCCAGTTCCGGCTGGCGGCGCATCTGCACGGCCATGACGGCGTGCTGGTTGAGCTGGCCGCCGGCCTGATCGAAGCGGGCGAAACCGCCGAGGCCTGCGCCCGGCGCGAAATGGTCGAGGAGCTGGGCGTGGCCCCACTCGACCTCATGCATGCCACCGACTTCATGCCGTCGACCGGCTGGCTGGCCGAGGAGGCGCATCTGTTCATTGCCCGCGTTGATGCCTCGGCCGTGCCCGATCACGCCGGGGCCGCCGAAGAGGCCGAGTTCACCGAACCCTTCGCCGTCACACCCGAGGTCGCACTGAAGGCCGTCGATGAAGGCCGCATCCGCAACGGCTTCACCATCCTGGGCCTGTTGTGGTTTGCCCGCCATCGCGAGGCGATCCGGGCCCGTTGGCAGGCCTAATCGGCCACCCTGGCGTCGGGTCGGTCATGGCCGTCGGACAGTTCGGTGTGCCATTCGCCGTTCTCGTCTTCCCAGCTGATGCCGCGCGTCTCGCCCGCGACGTGCTGTTCGGCGGCCACGCGGTGTGCCGCCGCCGTGGCGGCCTCGCGCGTCGGGAAGGTTTCCGAGAAGGTGTCGCCCAGCTTGTAGGCCCAGCCGTCTGCGTGCTGGACAATCCGGTAGATCACATCGACCATGGCTGAGTTCCTGTTCCTGCTGTCCGGGACGAACGACGATGTCCCAAGGGTGTTCCAGTTGGCCGAAATCATCAACCTCAACAAGGCCAGAAAGGCCAGGGCTCGCGCCGAAGCGAAATCGGACGCCGTCGCCAACCGCGCCTCACATGGCCGCACCCGAGCCGAGAAGGACGCCGCCGAGGCCCGCAAGGCCCGCCGCGATCAGGTGCTGGACGGGGCGCGGATCGAACGACCCGACGAAGATGAGCCGGCCTAACCCCCTTTCGGGGCCCTGATCAGCAGGACCTGACCCGCCAGCACGAGCGCCACCCCCAGGGCCGCGACCCAGCCGAAGCGCGCATTCTCGAAGATGACAGACATCAGAAGGGCGACCGGCGGCGTCAGGGCCGAGATATAGCTGGCCAGGGCATAGCCCTTGGCCCGCGCCAGGATGAAGTACAGCGCAAACGCCACAACCGAGCCAAAGATCGACAGATAGAGCAGCGAGCCGACATAGGCTGGCGTCATCTCGAAGGTGAACTCGACCCCGGTCGCCAGTCCGAACAGGAACACCAGTCCCGCGCCATAGGCCATGGCCCAGGCGACCGAACCGAGCACCGGCGCGCCCGCCTTCTGGGCCTTCCACGCCGCCAGGTTTCCAGCCGCCGCGAAGATCATGGCGACCAGCGCGATGGTCAGGCCGAACAACACCTCGTGGCCGCCACCTGAGCGGCGCAGTTCGGCGATGAACATGGCGGCCACCCCGACCACGCCCAGCATCGCGCCGACCCAGGCGCGCCAGTTGGCCCTCTGTCCCAACAGCACCCGAAACAGCACCAGATTGACGAAGGCCAGCCCGGCGAAGATCACAGCGACCACCGCCGAGGCAATGTGCTGTTCTGCCTCATAAACCATCGAATACTGGATCGAGAAGGTCAGCACGCCCTGGCCGAAAACAGCCATATGTTGAGGGCCACTCAGCCGGATCGGCTCGCGCCACCACCAGCAGAACAGAAACAACACCACCGACGCCAGGGCGAAGCGATAGGTCACCGAGGCCGTCGGATCGACCGTACCCAATTGCAGGGTGATCGCGTACCAGGTCGTGCCCCAGATCACGCTGCATATGACAATGCTCGCCAAGGCGCGTAGATCAGCACGGGCCGCCTGGGTGGCCCGAAACGGGTCAGTCACCTGGAACTCCGTTCGGTCCGTTTGCATTTCGCCACCCAGCTACACCTCGGTACCGAGGGGCCGGCGACAATCGCCGTGCGCGCTCGGGCCACCACTGGAGAAGAAACATGAACAATGCCCTTGCCAGAACCACCGCGATCGCCCTCCTCGGTCTTTCGGCCGCCGCCTGTGCTGCCACCCCGCCCGTAGCGCCGCAACAGCCGGTCCCTCCTATTGCACAGGTTTCGATTTCGCACGTTGAGGGCTCCGTCTCCTACCGCGAGCGCATCCTGATGCCCGCCGGCTCGATCCTGACGGTTTCGGTTCAGGACGTCAGCCGCGCCGATGCGCCGGCCGAGACCATCGCCAGCGCCCGCTACACCCTGGATGGCTCGGGACCGCCCTATAGCTATCGTGTGCGCGTGTTCAATGATCGCGTTGAGGCGAACCACTCCTATGCCGTTCGGGCCGAGATTCGCGATCCCAACGGCCGGCTGGCCTTCACCACCGACACCCGCCATGAGGTGCTGACGCGCGGTGCGCCGAACGCAGCCGATCTGGTGCTGGTGCGCGTTTCCCAGGGCTCGTAGGCCCATCTGTCGGCTCACGCCCTCAGGGTCAGCCGGGACCGGACCTCTGGGGGCACGGCCTCATAGACGGTCGGCCGGCCGATCCCGAGGCGGGCGCGGGCGGCTTCCAGCGGTTCTGCGAGCAGACGTTCGTAGTCCTCCGCCGGAAGCCACCGTGCCCGTCTGCCGTTGCGCCAAGCCTGGAGGGCGGCCCGCCGCGACGGAACCGCAGGCGCTTCCTTGCGGATCTGCTGGGCCGCCCCCAGCCCGATGAACAGGAAGCCCAGGCTGCGCGTCTGGGCGTGGGAAAAGGTGACAACACAGGCCTCACCCAGGGCGTCGCGACCATAGCCGGTCAGCACATGCCAGATGTCGTGGGCGTCGCGGAGGCGGCGACCGTACCAGGCGTACAGATTCGGGGCCTCGATCTCGGCCCTCACCTTCCGGCTCAGCGCGGCCAGTCCCTCGGCCGACAGGTCCTCGGCTTGCATGAAGGATCGGTAGGCCGCCCCGACGGTGCCCGGCCCGAACTGGGCGAGCCAGACGGGATCGTTCAGTTTTTCGTTCAACTCCAGATGCCGATAGGCCTGTCTCCCGCCCCCCGGAGACCGCAAGAGTTTTCGCAAGCCCCATGGGATCGAACGGCCAGTCAGGGCCTCCATGATCTCGAAGACCTGGGTGGTGTCCTCCTTGTCCGCCACCAGCCTGCGAAAGGCCTGGATGGCCCGCAACGGCTGCAGTCGGCGACCGACATAGGCGCCATCTTCAGACGGGGGATCAAGCGCGGCCACGGGGGTCTCCTGGATCGCGTCACTTAACGCCGCTGCGGGGTCCGTTGCAAGACAGGACCCACACATTCCAAGTCGGTTCGCCCGCCTCTATGATGAGGCCATGTCGACCTTGCGCAAACGCTCCATCAGCCTGGCGGGCCACGCCACCTCACTGGCTCTGGAACCGGAGTTCTGGGCGGCTCTCGAAGCGATGGCACGCGAAAGATCCGCGCCCGTCGCCCGCCTCATTCTCGACATTGACGCCGGCCGTGGCGAGCGACTGCTGGCCTCGGCATGTCGGGTCGCAGCCCTGAACTGGGCGCGAACCCGTTCGACCTGAGGGGCAGCCTCGACCGCAGAAGGGGTCACGGCACCTGCGGCCTCGCTTGCTGATCGTCATGTGCTACTTATGTTCTCCTGATTCCGCCGCCCTGATTTGCCTGTGTCCGAAACGCCCGCCCTGAAGATATCTGACCTCGCCCGCGCTGACGGCGGGCCGGCGCGCGCCTATCTGGACGGGCTCAATCCCGAACAGCGCCGGGCCGTCGAGGCGACGGAGGGGCCGGTTCTGGTCCTGGCCGGGGCCGGTACCGGCAAGACCCGGGTCCTGACCACCCGCCTCGCCCACATCCTGGCGCTGGGCAAGGCCAAGCCGTGGGAGCTGCTGGCCGTCACCTTCACCAACAAGGCGGCTCGCGAAATGCGCGAGCGCATCACCCACCAGATCGGCCCCTCGGCCGAGGGCCTGCGCTGGCTGGGAACCTTCCATTCGGTGGCGGCCCAGATCCTGCGCCGCCATGCCGAGCTGGTCGGGCTGAAATCCAACTTTACCATCCTGGACACCGACGATCAGGAGCGCCTGATCAAACAGGTGATCGAGGCCGCCAATCTCGACCCCAAACGCTGGGCCCCGCGTGCCCTGGCCGGCCTGATCGACCACTGGAAGAACCGGGGCTGGACGCCCGAGAAGCTGCCGGCCTCGGAAGATTTCGCCGAAGGGCGGGGTCAGACGCTCTATCGCGCCTATCAGGACCGGCTGAAGACCCTGAATGCCTGCGACTTCGGCGATCTTTTGCTGCACAACCTGACAATCCTCTCTCAGCATGCGGATATTCTTGAGGAATATCACCGGCGCTTCCGCTACATCCTGGTCGACGAATATCAGGACACCAATGTCGCCCAGTATCTGTGGCTGCGCCTCTTGGCCGCGCCGCGCGACGGCCATGCCGCCAATATCTGTGTCGTTGGCGACGATGATCAGTCCATCTATGGCTGGCGGGGTGCCGAAGTCGATAATATCCTACGCTTTGAGAAGGACTTCCCCGGCGCTGTTGTCGTTCGACTCGAACAGAATTACCGCTCGACGCCGCACATTCTGGCGGCCGCTTCCGGGCTGATCAGCGCCAATCGCGGGCGACTGGGCAAGACCCTGTGGACCGATGAATCCGGCGGCGACAAGGTCCGCGTCACAGGCGTCTGGGACGGCGAGGCCGAGAGCCGTTTGATCGCCGATGAGATCGAACGCCTGCACCGTCAAGGCGTGCGCTATCGCGACATGGCCATTCTGGTGCGCGCCGCCTTCCAGATGCGGACCTTCGAAGAGCGGTTCGTCATGCTGGCCATCCCCTATACGGTGATCGGCGGGCCGCGCTTCTTCGAGCGCGCCGAGATCCGAGACGCCCACGCCTATATGCGGCTGATCCTGTCGGAGGACGACGACCTCGCTTTCGAACGCATCATCAATACGCCCAAGCGCGGCCTGGGCGATGCCTCGGTCCAGCGCATCCTGACCATCGCGCGCGGGGCCGGCGTTTCGGCCATGGCGGCGGCGCGCGATCTGGTCCTGACCGACGAGCTGACGGCGCGGGCGCGCACGCCCCTGACCAACTTCATCCGCGACATCGACCGCTGGCGCGCCCTTCTGGAGACCACGCCGCACCATCAGCTGACCGAGACGGTGCTGGAAGAGAGTGGCTATGTCGATATGCAGCGCGCCGACCGAGCGAGCGGCGCGACGCGGCTGGAAAACCTGAAAGAGCTGGTTCAATCCATGAGCCAGTTCGACACCCTGGGGGCCTATCTCGAACATGTCGCCCTGGTCATGGACCTGGATCGCGGGGCCGGCGAGGACGCCGTCCAGGTGATGACGCTTCATGCCGCAAAGGGGCTGGAGTTCCCGGTCGTCTTTCTGCCCGGCTGGGAGGAAGGCGTCTTCCCGTCGCAGCGCTCGATCGACGAGAAGGGTGAAAAGGGTCTGGAGGAGGAACGCCGCCTCGCCTACGTCGGCGTCACTCGCGCCCGGCGCGAAGCCCGCATCTATTTCGCCGCAAACCGCCTGGTCTATGGGCGTTGGACCACTCAACTGCCCAGCCGCTTCATCGACGAATTGCCGCACGACCACGTCGAAGCCTCGTCCGAGACCGGCTATTTCGGCGGCTCACCGCATCTGGCCGAGGCCCGCTCGCGCTTCGATGAGGCCCCGGTCTTTTCGGGTGGCTATGCCTCGCCCGGCTGGCGACGCGGTCAGCAATACGCCCAGAAGACCCCGGCCCAGAGCGCCCGCGACCGCCAGGCCCGCCACGCTGTCATCGAGGGCGAAGGCCGCCTCGTCGCCACCGCCGCCTCGACCAGCGCCTATGCCCGTGGCGACCGCGTGTTTCACCAGAAGTTCGGCTACGGCAAGGTCACGTCCATCGAAGGCAACAAGCTGACCGTCGCCTTCGACAAGGCCGGCGAAAAGCGCGTGATCGACAGTTTCGTGGAGCGGGCGTAGACACTTCCGCCGGTATGGATTGTGAAATATGAGCCCGTCTGTTTCAGAAATTCGGCGCGCATTTAGTATTCTCTATGAGGCGTTTCACGACCCCTCTTTTCGAAAGTCGCGCGGCTTCAATAGCTGGGGTGAAAGCCACCTACTCCCGCTCGTACGGACATTTCTTCTCGGCTATTTGGGGCATTGCGAGCCAGAGTCTGCCGCCTCTCTTCCTGGGTCACTCTCGAAAACCGGGAGAATCGACTTCAAGATAGGAACAACGGCGATCGAGTTTGCGGTTCGAAAGCCCAATCAGGCTAGCTCCCCCCTATCAGCTTCCGTCAATAACACCGAGGCGAAGAAGCTCCTGAAACACGATTGACTTTCAGTGCTCGTACTATTTAATTTTTCGAAAAAGCCATTATCGGAGAGCCAGCTCACCGCGTTCCGAAATTGGCCATCGCTTGGCAAGGGCAATCACAAAATTAGCCCTTTCAATGTGCTCTATTTTCACCTTGAGGGCGGCAAACGACCGATCTGCACAACCAAGAATATCAGGGTTTAGCGCCGGGTCTCACTGTCTCCCACGCCGCCACCGCAACCAGCACCCCCGTCGAGAACAGGCTGAGCATCACCGGTGTCACCATCGGCACCAGCAGCCACCCCCCGATCAACACCGCGCACCCGATCAGGCGCGGCCAGGCGATGATGCGCCAGATCGCCCAGGTCGCCACCGCGCTGCCCAGCAGGAACAGCGCCGGCCCGCCCAGCAGGGTCAGGGCCATCGCCGGCTCGGTGTGACCCAGCGGGTGCGCCAGCACCAGCTCGTCGGAAACCGCCACCACGATGATGCCGGCCACCACCAGCAGAGGCGAATAGGTATAGCCCCGCCGCGCCAGAGCGCCCGGGTCTTCGGCGTGGGCGATGGTGTGGCTGGCCACCTCGTGCGCCCGGCTGAAGTAGAGCCACCACATGGCGATGGTCGAGACGATGGCGGACCCAAAGGCGGCGATGACCGGCATGGTCCAGTCCATCTCGGCGAAGGTCGCGCCTGAAATCAGCAGGGTCTCGCCCAGGCAGATGATGGTGAACAGGCCGACGCGCTCGGCCATATGGGCACCCTCGACGTTCCAGTCCTGCGTTGTCGAACGCCCCAATCCCGGCGTCCTGAAATAGAGGATCGGCCCGGCATATTCGATGGCCAGCGCCCCCAGCCACCACCACAGGCGCTGATCCGGCTCGGCCAGCCCACCCATGATCCACAGCACCGCCGAGATCGACAGCCAGACGAGAATGCGCTGGAAATTCCGCCGCAGGCCGGCGTCGTCATAGCAGGCCAGAATCATGAATACGGTGCGCCCCACCTGGATGAAGGCAAACGACGCCGCAAAGGCCAGGCCTGTGTCATCGAAGGCGTGCGGCAGGGCTGCCGACATCACCAGACCCGCCGCCATCAGGACGAACAGGCCGATCTGCACCGCCGGACGTTGTGGGTCGAGCCAGTTGGTGATCCACGACGTATAGATCCAGGCCCACCAGACCGCCGCCACCATCATGGCCGCCTGAAGCGCCCCCAGCCAGGTCAGGTTCTCCAGCAGGAAGTGCGACACCTGAGTGATCGCAAACACGAACACCAGGTCGAAGAACAACTCGACGAAGCCAACCCTGGCCTCTCCGCCGTCACGCACTCTCAGCAGACTGCTCATCGCGCACGCCCCTTCGTTTTCAATGTGATGCCGCGAGTCGGTTCGGGCGTCACGCGGCTGGGCTGTGTCAGCTGGCAGCCGTCGGCTCGGCTGGCCCGATGCGCCGCAAGTCATCCAGCAACTTCGGGTGTCGAGCCAGGTATTTACTGGCTTGCCGGTAGAGATTGGCCATCTCGGGCTTTAGCCAGCGTTCCACATCGGCATCGCTCTCGCTCAGCGCGGTGAATATGGCGAGGGCGAAGGCCCAGCTATTCGGCGACAGATAGCCCGCGCGGCTCCATTGCCATCCCTGACTAAAGGTGTCGCCGTGCTGGCTGAAGCTGAAGGCCGTGTTGGCTCCAAACAGCCCCAAGCCGGCATAGGCGACCGTCAGGTCGGTCGCCAGCTCATAAGTCTCCTCATCCAAATCCTCGGCAATGGCCTCTAGGAGATAGTGGCTCAACTCGTGTGACAGCGTCGCCGTCAGCCGCCATGGGTCATCGGCCAGTTCCGGCGCATAGGTGATCACCGCCTCGCCGCCCTCAATTCTGAAGGTGCCCAGCGGTGCCCCCTGGGTTTCCAGGACGGCCAACTCGCCGAGGCGCGCCATCGCGGGTCGATGCTCCTGCGGCTCAAGTCGGCAGGCCCATTCGCTCATGCCCATCGCCGCCTTCACGGCCGCAAAGACGTGCTCAACCTTCTCGTGGCCCGTCGCATCGGTCGGTGGAAAATGCTCGCGCGTCGGCGTTACCATCACGGCGTCGGTCACCGGCCCAAGACCTGCCAACAGTAGCGCCCAAGTTTCCAGGTGCCAGTCTTCGACATCTGGATCGAGGAAGCTCGCCTTGCCGAACAGTCCCCCGAACATCCGGCAATCTACCCGGTGACCTGGCCGAAGTCCGCGACCCAGCCCATGACGGCGCGGACCTGAGCCAGCAACTTCAGCCGGTTCTCACGCTCGGCGGGAACATCCGAGTTGACCAGCACGGCCTCAAAGAAGGCATCGACCGGGCCACGCAGCCGCGAGAGGGCCGTCATTGCGGCCTCGAAATCTTCGGCTTCCAGAGCGGCGTCGACCTCAGTGGCGACGGCCGACACCGCCATGGCCAGGACAACCTCTTCCTCGGGCTGGCCGGGCAGACCGACTTCAGCCGCCCCTTCGGGCAACGGCCCCTTCTTCTCCTCGGCCTTGAGGATGTTGGAGGCCCGTTTGTAGCCGGCCAGAAGGTTCGCGCCATCTTCGGTCGCCAGGAACGTGGACAGGGCATCGACCCGCGCCAGGATCCGCACGAGATCATCGTCACCCAAGGCGAAGACGGCATCGACCAGATCGTGCCGGTGGCCGCTATCGCGCAGCAATACCTTCAGGCGCTCAACGAAAAAGGCCGCGATGTCGGTCGTGCCATGGAACATGGCATCGATCTTGTTCTCCCAACCGGCCTCGCTGGCAGCGGCCTCAAGGTCGCCACCAGCCTCGCGCACCAGGGCGTAGGGCACCTTTTCAAGGGCCCGCATGGGCTCCTCAGCCAGTCGCTCGGTCACCAGCCACAGGTGCATGAAGGCCAGTCGCCTGAGCGGCAGCCGCACCTGATTTTCCAGGATCAACCGGATCATGCCCAGGGCGGCACGGCGCAGGGCATAGGGATCCTTCGAACCCGTCGGCTTCTCGTCGATCGCAAAGAAGCCGACCAAGGTGTCCAGCTTGTCGGCCAGGGCCACCGCCACCGTCACCGGCGCGCTCGGAACCGTGTCGGCGGGCCCCTGCGGCCGGTAGTGATCGCGCACGGCATCGGCAATGGCGGCGTCTTCACCCGCTGCACGCAGATAGTACCCGCCCATGATGCCCTGAAGTTCTGGGAACTCACCGACCATGCCGGACGCCAGATCTGCCTTGACATAGCGCGCCGCCAGCTCGGCCGCCGCCGGATCGGCCCCGACCATCGGCGCAATCTCACGCGCCAGAACCGCGATCCGGTCAACCCGATCGGCGAGCGTGCCGAGACGGGCATGGAAGGTCACGCCCTTGAGCTTCTCGAGCCAGGTTTCGAAGTTGCCGGCCTTGCGATCCTCGTCCCAGAAGAAGCGCGCGTCATTCAGGCGCGCCGACAACACGCGGCTGTTGCCGGCGGCCAGGGCCTGGCCACCATCGGTCGCCTCGACATTGGCCACCACCACGAAGTTGGGGGCCAGCCCTGCGACCGCCGGATCGCGCACCGCGAAGTATTTCTGGTGAACCTTCATCGACAGCCGGATCACCTCGGGCGGCAGGTCCAGGAAGGACGGGTCCATCTCGCCCAGGATCGGGGTCGGCCATTCGGCCAGTCCGGCGACCTCGTCGAGCAGCCCCTCGTCCTCGACCAGCTCCAGACCCCGCGCCGCGCAGACGGCCCGCGCCTGGTCGAGGATGCGCCGGCGCCGATCCGCGGCGTCCAGCATCACGAAATCGGCTTCAAGTTGCTGTCGGTAGTCGTTGAAATTTCGGATTTTCAGCGGACGCCCGGTGCCCAGGAAACGATGCCCCTCGGTGGCGTCTCCCGAGACGATGCCATCAATGTCGAAGGGCACGACCTGTCCATCGAACAGGCACAGGATCCGCTTGATCGGTCGCACCCAGCGCAACGTCCCGTCGCCCCAGCGCATCGACTTGGGCCAGGGGAAGGCGCGGATCGTCTGATCGACAGTTTCAGCAATGGCTTCCGTCGTTTGTCGGCCCTTGCTGGATAGAATTGCGAAGAAAACACCGTCGCGCTCGACCAGTTGATCGCGGCTCAGGCCTGTCTTTCTGAGAAAGCCTTCGAGGGCCTGTTCCGGGGCCGAGGTCTTGGGCCCCTTCAACTCCTCATCGCGGTCGGGGGTCGCCGTCGGCAGCCCCTCGACCAACAGGGTCAGGCGGCGTGGCCCGGCATAGGCACGGATCGTCTCCCAGGTCAGGCCGGCGGCCTTCAACCGGTCGCCGACCATACGCTCCAGATCACGCGCGGCCCCGGCCTGCATCCGGGCCGGGATCTCTTCGGAGAAGATTTCAAGAAGGAGTTGGGGCATCAGGCGCGCGCCCTCTCCTGCTCGACCCACTCGGTCGCGCACGCCTTGCACAGGTCGCGTATGCGGCCGATGTAGCTCTGGCGCTCGGCGACCGCGATGGCCCCACGCGCATCCATCAGATTGAACAGGTGGCTGGCCTTCAGCACCTGGTCGTAGGCCGGCAGGACCAGCGCCTGCCCCTGCGGCCCCGTCATGGCCAGCATCCTTTCGACCTCACCGACCATGTCGTCAAAACGGCGCTTCAACCCGGCGACGTCATAGCCGTTGAAATTCGCCTCGGACTGCTGGCGCTCATTCTCGAGGAAGACGTCGCCATAGGTCAGGCCGTCATTGTTGAAGCGCAGGTCATAGACGTTGTCGACGCCCTGGACATACATGGCCAGACGTTCCAGCCCATAGGTCAGTTCGCCCGACACCACATCGACCTCAAGGCCGCCGACGCCCTGGAAATAGGTGAACTGGGTCACCTCCATGCCGTCGCACCAGACCTCCCAGCCCAGACCCCAGGCCCCGACGGTCGGGTTTTCCCAGTCGTCCTCGACGAAGCGGATGTCGTGGAGCTTCGGGTCGATGCCGATGCGCTTGAGGCTGTTCAGATACAGATTCTGAAGGTCGTCGGGGTTCGGCTTCAGAATGACCTGGAACTGATAATAGTGCTGGAGCCGGTTCGGATTTTCACCATAGCGCCCGTCGCCGGGACGCCGGCTCGGCTGGACATAGGCCACCTTCCACGGGCGCGGACCGAGCGCGCGCAACACCGTGGCCGGATGCAGGGTGCCGGCTCCGACCTCGATGTCATAGGGCTGCAGGATGGCGCAGCCCTGTTCGCTCCAGTAGTGCTGGAGGGTCAGGATCAGGTCCTGGAAGGAAAGTGGTTGGTCGGGCACGGAAAGTCCGGTCAGATTCAGGTTCGCCCCGTCCTAGTGCCCGACCGCGCATCGCACAAGGACACGCCGGTCGGCAGACGACATCGTCGGGGTCAGGCCGCCGTGGCATCCGCATTCAGGAGACAGGACCGGACCCACCAGCCCGGTCGCTCTGCCGCCACGGCGGCGGCGGCTCGCTCGGCCTCGGCCGGCGTCGCGAACAGGCCGAATACGGTCGCGCCCGACCCCGACATGCGCGCCAGCAGGCAGCCGCCGCGTGCCGCAACGGCCGCCAGAGCCTTACCGATCTCCGGGGCCAGGTCGATGGCCGGAGCGGCCAGATCGTTGCGCTGAAGCCTCAGAAAATCCACAAACTGGGCCACATTCATGAAGCGGTCCGGTAGATCGGGTCGGTCCGCCGTAAAGGCCCCGTCACTGAGGTCATAGGCCCGATAGACCGCCCCGGTGGGGCTGGGCACCCCCGGATTGATCAGGACGGCCGGCAACACCGGCATGACCGGTGCCGCCGACAGGATTTCGCCCTCGCCCTCGGCCAGGGCCGGGCGTGCATGAAGACACATCAGCCCATCGGCCCCCAGTCGCCGCGCCGCCGTCTCGATCTGGTCGGTCGTCACCTCAGGATATAGCCGGGCGGCCAGCCGCAGCGCCGCCCCGGCATCGGCAGTCCCGCCCCCCAGGCCCGAGGCCGCAGGCAGATCCTTACACAACAGCACCCGCATCGGTGGGGTCTCGGCCAATGCCAGGGCACGCGTCACCAGGTTGTCGGCCAGGGGCCCGGCCTGGTCAGCAAACGGACCGTCGACCGCCAGTGCCGGCACCGCGGTCGGTTCGGCCTCCAGCGTGTCACCGACATTGGCAAAGACGACCAGGCTGCAGACCGGATGACGACCATCCGCGCCGGGACGACCGACATGAAGGAACAGATTGACCTTGGCCGGGGCGAACTCGGTCAGGCTCACGGGATGGCCGCGGCCGTCGTTGTCGGGGCGACCCCAGCCAGCTTGGCCTCAATGGCCTGGCGCTCGCGATCCTCCGGGTCCAGACCCAGCGCCCGCTGCCATTGATAACGAGCTTCTCGCCGACGCCCGACCTGCCAGTAGGCGTCCCCAAGATGATCGTTGATCGTGGCGCTGCCCGGTTCCAGACCGATGGCCCGCTCCAGCACCGTCACAGCCTCGTCGAACCGGCCCATCCGATAATGGGCCCACCCCAGGGAATCCTGGAAATTGCCATCCTCCGGCTCGGCGGCCACAGCCCGTTCGATCAAGGCCAGCCCCTCGTCCAGCCGAACGCCGCGATCCACCCACATATAGCCCAGATAGTTCAGCACACCGGCCTGGTCGGGAGACAGCTCCAGCGCCCGCTGGAAAGCCGCTTCAGCGGCTTCGAAATCGCCGCTGCGCTCATGGACGACACCGCGCTGAAAGGCGACGGTCCAGACATCGACCTCCGCGAGCGCCGGCCCATCCAGGACGTCCAGGGCCGCGTCGAGCTGGTTATGTGCGGTCAGGAGAACCGCCAGGGTAAAGGCCGAGGCCGGGCCAGGCCGCCCATCGGCGACGGCGCGTGCGACCCGAACCGCCTCCTCGCCCTGGCCGTCTTCGTCCAGACTGGCCGCGATTCGGATCTGGCCATCGACGTACTGGTCCGAGGCAACCGGCACCCGCCCCCAGGCCTCGCGGGCGGTCGCGGACATGTCCATCTCGTTCAGGGCATCGCCCAGCATCACCCACGATTCGCCATTGTCTGGATCGAGCGTCAGCGACATCCGCAGATAGGCAACCACGAACTCATGCACATCGGAAATCGCGGCGGCCGCAGCTGCGTGCCCAAAGGCCAGGGCTGCGCCGTCACGCACCGTCATCAGGGCCGGTGGCCGCCCACGGGAGGCGGCCCGGGCCCGAGCGGCCGTCAGGGTGGCATCCGCCCCCTGCGCCAGTCCGGCATCATAAACCGCAATCGCCTCCGCACGCCGCCCCCGGCGCTCGAGGAATTCGCCATAGGGCAGGCGCGTCATTTCGGACGCCGCCCCATCCAGCAGCAGGGCGCGGTACTGTTCGTCGGCCTCGTCGTAGCGCCGACGACGCTCCAGCAACAGCGCCCGGTAATAGCCGCCCAGAATCCGGCTCAGGGCATCGCTGTCCGAAGCCATGGGGGCCAGGGCGGCCTCCCAGTCATTGGCCGAGGCCGCCAGCCAGCGATCGACCAGCCGGCCCGCGAGCAGATGCGGGGCCTGTACCGGATGCGCCCGTACCTCGCGAAGGACCTCGCGCGATCGCCCATCAGCGATCGCCTGGGCGATCCGGGCCAGTCGCCCGCCCTCGACAAGGGCGGCGTGCGATTCACCGGCCTCCAGCGGCACCGCGGCGGCGACCCGAATTTCGCCGGCCAGGACGGCGGCCGAAAAGGTGCGCTCCCTGACCAGACGGGCCCCGGCCGATTCCGTCAGGGCCTGGGCCAGAAAGGCTGTAGCCGCCTCGCCGTCGCCCCGGTTCATGGCCGCCCGCCCGGCCAGGAACTGGCCGTAGCTTGACCCTCCATCCAGATCAGGCGGCCCCAGGTCCGGGGCCTCGACGACCGGCGCGGGGGTATCCTCGATCGGAGGCTCGGCCTCCTGGCCGAGCGCCAGGGACGGCACCATCACGGCACAGGCAACGGTCGCAACAAGACAGCTCAGACGCATGGGAGAACCCTCGCGCCTTCGTGCGGCGCAAACAAGACGCTAGTCTCACATATTCGGATAGTTGGGCCCGCCGCCGCCCTCGGGCGTCGTCCAGACGATATTCTGCGACGGATCCTTGATGTCGCATGTCTTGCAGTGGACGCAGTTCTGGGCGTTGATGACGAAGCGTGGATCGGTCCGGGCGGCTTCATCGCCGTAGACCACTTCATAGACGCCCGCCGGGCAATAGAGCCGGGCCGGCTCGCCGTACTCGACCAGATTCACGGTCACCGGAATCTCAGTATCCAGCAGCTTCAGATGCGCCGGCTGGTCCTCGGCATGGTTGGTGTTGGAGATGAAGACCGAACTCAGCTTGTCGAAACTCAGCTTGCCGTCGGGCCGGGGATAGCTGATCGGCTTGTGGTCCTTTGCCAGGCCGGTGGCGGCGGCATCGGTCTTGTGGTGCTTGAGCGTGCCGAATAGCGAGAAACCGCCGAAGATCGACTGGAACCACATGTCGAACAGGCCGGCCGCGCCGCCGAATGAGGTCCCGAGCTTGGTCAGAAGCGGCTTGGCGTTGCGGACGAGTTTCAGCTCTTTCTTGACCCAGGATTTCTCGAAGGCCGCCGGATAGGCGTCCAGGGTGTCGCCTTCTCGCCCGGCCTGGATCGCGGCATAGGCGGCATCCGCCGCCATCATGCCGGTCTTGATCGCATTGTGGCTGCCCTTGATGCGGGGGACATTCACGAAACCGGCGGAATCCCCGATCAGGGCACCGCCCGGAAAGACCAGTTTCGGAATCGACTGCAGCCCGCCTTCGACAATGGCCCGCGCGCCGTACGAGATGCGATTGCCGCCCTCCAGATGCTCGGCGATGGCCGGGTGGTGCTTGAAGCGCTGGAATTCGTCGAACGGCGACAGCCACGGATTGGCGTAGTTCAGATGCACCACGAAGCCCACGGCGACGTAGCGATCCCCGAAGTGGTAGAGGAACGAACCACCGCCCGTCTTGTCGTCGAGCGGCCAGCCGGTCGTGTGCTGGACCAGGCCGGGGCGGTGTTTATCCGCCGGAATCTGCCACAACTCCTTCAGACCGATCCCGAATTTCTGCGGCTCGGCGTCCCGGGCCAGGCCGTGGCGCGCCATGATGGTCTTGGACAGCGAGCCGCGCGCGCCTTCTCCGACCAGAACGTATTTTCCGGTCAGTTCGATCCCCGGCTGGAAATCGCCTGTCGGCCGACCTTCACGGTCAATACCGAAGACGCCGGCGACGACGCCCTTCACGCGACCCGTCGGCTCGTCCCAGACGACATGGCTGGCGGCCATGCCGGGATAGACCTCGACCCCCAGAGCCTCGGCCTGTTCGCCCAGCCAGCGACAGATGTTGCCGAGCGAGGCGATGTAACAACCGTGGTTGTGCATGAAGCCGGGCATGGCAAACATCGGCAGGCTGAGTTCGCCTTGCGGCCCCAGCATCAGAAACCGGTCGTGGGTCACCGCCGTTTCCAGCGGAGCCCCCCTGTCCTTCCAGTCGGGGAACAACTCGGCCAGTCCCTTCGGGTCGATCACCGCGCCCGACAGGATGTGACCACCGATCTCAGCGGCCTTTTCGAGCACCGCGACCGAGATTTCCTTGCCGTCGGCCGCCGCCTGCTGCTTGAGCCGGATGGCTGCGGCCAGGCCGGCGGGGCCTGCCCCCACGATGACGACGTCATAGTCCATGACCTCGCGTTCAACGCCGACCAGGGCTTCGGCGGCGGGCAGTTTGTCGATGACGGCTTCCTGCCAGGCATCCTTGGCACCGCCTTCGCGCGTTTGCTCAGTCATGTCGGTCGAATCCCGTAGCGCGCCAGTTTTTCTGTTGAACGGTTATCGGA
>Ga0209573_1001229_pt1 | contig 41644 bp, 28 predicted proteins | sample TNRBio252014_DNA_FD_185870 | JGI IMG/M metagenome (GOLD analysis project Ga0209573, IMG submission 185870) | Wastewater treatment Type I Accumulibacter community from EBPR Bioreactor in Madison, WI, USA - TNR Reactor_6/25/2014_ DNA (SPAdes)... | ecosystem: Engineered > Bioreactor > EBPR >...
CTATTTTAACCGGACGATGGCTAAACCTTTTAACTGGACTTACAATGGTAAGCCCCTTTCTAATTAACAACTTATGCGAAATTTATATTTTGCACCACTAGCAAAGATAGGTAACGGATAACGGATAACGGATAACGGACAACCGACAAACCGACAACGGACAACCGACAACTACAACACCTCCAACTCCCAATGCAGCGCAGGCGCCAGCGGCGCGGGCGCGTTGACCAAATCGGCGGAAGTATGGTCGAAACCGGTGCGAAACTGCAAGCTAAAATGAAGCGCTTCGCGCCAGGAATAAACGACTTCTTTCCGGTTGCGCAAGGTATATAAATTGATGTGAAAATTCCCCTGGTTTAACCAGTTGGCCGGAAGAATACAATGGGCGCGGTACAATCCGCGATGAGTGGTTTGAAAAAACTGGTGCACGCGATGCGAACTACAGGCCATAATTTCGTGCCGGAAGATATCGCTAATTGTAAAAGCAACATCCAAATGGTCTTCGTCGGTTAATTTTTCAAATACGATTTCCAGTGTAATATCCTGGTCTGCAAAAAAGATATTATCAGCCGGCGTTTTTTCTGAAAATAAATGCAGTGATTGAAAACAGAATAATTCATTGCCCGGCGCAGTGGATTTATCCGGCCATCTTTTTTTCGGTTTTTTCCTCCTGAGCGTTTTTTTCTGATGTATCGCTATCGTGAAGGCTTTGCTGTAAATAATCGAGTAAAATAGCCGGCTGCGCAGCGTATTCTTTTACTTTGCCATTTTCCAGGTGCATATAGAAGGTACAAATTTCAAGCAATTCCATGGGATTGTGGCTCACGCAGACGACCGTGGCGCCCGACTTGGCAATTTCCTGGATTTTGGCAAAACATTTTTGCTGAAAAGCAAAATCACCTACCCCGAGCACCTCGTCGAGTAAAATAATATCGGCTTTTAAATGGATCATCAGCGAAAATGCCAGTCGGAGAAACATACCGTCAGAATAATACTTCACCGGCGTATCGATAAAATCGCCGATACCGCTAAAATCAACTATTTCCTCAAAGCGTTCCTGGATTTCTTTTTTTGAAATACCCACTAATTGTCCCCGCAGAAAAATATTTTCCCGGCCGCTGAGGTCGGGGTGAAAACCTGCGCCGATATCCAAAATAGAGGCTACCGAGCCGTAAATTTCGATGCGTCCTTCGGTGGGTTTGGCAATGCCGCTTAGCAGTCGCAGTAACGTAGATTTACCCGAGCCGTTTTTGCCGATAATGCCCAGTACTTCACCCCGGCGAATATCCAGATTGATATCGTCGAGCGCCAGGAAGGAAGCATCCGGCACAGATCGAAAACCTCTCGCCACGCTTTCCCGGAAACTCAGGCCAGGCCTGGTCTTGTGAAAGGTCTTCGACAGGTGGCTGATCCGTATAGCCGTTTCGTGAAGCGGTAGCAGCATGGTTAAAGATAATCACTGATATAATCTTCCGTACGCCGGAAATACCATATTCCTGAAATCAACAAAAAAATCATTACCCCCAAACCGTAACAATAAGACATGTTGAACGATTGACCTGGGATGATACTCCAGCGAAAAATCTCGATAGCCGACGCAGCGGGGTTGCAATACAAAACGATGGCATAACGCGGCGGAATCAAGGTACCCGGATAAAACACGGGCGTAAGCCAAATGCCGAAATTAATCAAATGCGGCAGAATATGCTGCAAATCCCGATACCTGATTGTCAATGCGCTCAACCAGATGCTCACCGATAAGCCAAGCAGCATCTGGATAATCAGCGCCAAAGGCAAAGCCAGAATACGCCATCCGGGAATGATCTGGTAAAAAATCATAATCACCGCAAGCGCCAGCAGCGCAGCACCCATATCCGCCAATCCTGAAAGCGTTTTTGATAAGGGTACGATCAACTTGGGGAAATACACTTTTTTGATCAGCTCGGTGGCATGTATAAGCGAAGCGCCTCCCTGATTGACATGGTAACTGAAATATTGCCAACATATCAGTCCTGAAAAAGCAAATACGGCATACGGATAACTTATGCTTTTAGACAGATCGATCACTTGCTGAAAGAAAAAGACGAAAATGAGCAAAGTTACCAGAGGCTGAAGCAAAGACCAGGTTACGCCAAGAGCCGTTTGCGCATATTTCACCTTCCAATCGCGGTAGGCCAGCACCTTGATGAGCGAGCGGTATTTCCAGAGGTCTTTTGCATACGAAAGCCAGGTAGCCTTGTCGGTAGAAATGACGTGTGAGGGAATGGGCCGGTCTGGTGAATTATCCATGTATTTGTTCAAAAATTGCGGTGTATTGTCCGGGGAAATACCCCTCCTTCTGGCGGATCAGGCGAAATCCCCGCTGCTGAATCGCAGTTATAGTTGTTATTGCATCATACCCCTTAACGGGGTGAAACTCAACCCCTAAATAATAGATTTTTTTCCATACGCCAGGAGATAAACTATCGAGAATCTGGTATTCCGAACCTTCGCAATCTATTTTTAAATACCCGATAAAATCGACAGCATTTTCTTTCACAAAAGTATTGATCGAAATAGTGTCAATTTCCACTTTGTTTTTGTTATCGTGAAAATCAGGTAAAAGACTATGGCCGCCCGTATGATTGTTATCAATAAATAAATCGGCTTTATTTTCTTTATTTGTTACCGCCTTTTGATATACCTGCACATTCGTGCAATTATTTAATATTAAATTATTTTTTAATAAATTAAAATTATCAATTGCAGGTTCAAAAGCCCAAATAAAATTGTCGGGAAATAGCTTTGATGCTTTGACCGAAAAAGCGCCGATATGCGCGCCGACGTCGATAATACCGGCATTTGACATAACAGTACAGTTGTCTAGCCCATATTCGTCGTTTAGCCACACCTCATCAATCATAAAGCGGTCGTAGCTATGTGGGCGATAATAAAACCGGGCATCGGAGAGGTCGTATAGTTGCAGGAAGCGATTACTTTCCTCCATTATTTTGTTTTTGGGCATTTATTATTTCCAGTCTTTTTTCGATGTCGGCGTAAAGAAGTAATAAATTAGTATCTCGGCTCAGGTCAATTTTTTCGAGTAATTGTTTGCTTGCCTCAAAACTATCGACGCGGTAATAACTATACGCCAGATTTATCATCGAAGGATTATAACCCGGGCAATAGAGTAACGATTTTTTTAGCGTAGAAATCGCTTCCGTGTATTGCTCCTGTCTGATTTGAGAAACTGCAATCGTATTATGGATACGGTGTAGATAAGGGCTATATTGAAGCGCTTTATTGAGTTCTTCTTCGGCCTTTTTGAATTGATTCATTTTCAGATATCCGCGCGCGGTGTGCAACTCCATAGGATCGCATACCGGGTCGAGTTTTATCCATTTAGACATGCCGCTCAAAGCGCTTTCTACCGTTGCTTCGTGGTTTCCCCGAAATTCGTAATCAATCGACTTTTGGACGTAATAGTCGAATTTCCATTTTTCTTTGCCCAGGATCAGGCAAAATACCAGGAAAGGAATTGCAAGTGCAAAATACCATTTTCGCGAGCCCGGCGCGCCTTTGCCTTCCAGTGTAGAAAAAATAATACCGCACATAAGCGTGAGCAATACGGCGTGCTCCATTCTTTCGAGGGGGAAACTAAAACTCATGTCGAGCGCCAGCGCAAGCAGTCCTGCCAGCAATAACGAGGCAGGCAGCAGCGCGCCGGGATATTTAGTGGGCGAAAGCAACCGGAAACCCGCGATAAACAAGACGAACCCCAGCGCATAAAAAAGCAATATTCCAGGCAATCCGGTTTCACCGGCAATATGCAAATACATATGGTGGGGGCGAACCATCTGCCTGTCAATTTCATCGCCGACGCCGGGGATTGGAGTACGGGCGATACTACGGCTACCGTTACCGGACTTGGTTTCGGCACTTATTATTTTACGGTTACCGATAGCGACGGCTTTTTCAAATCTGACAGCGTGGCCATCCTCAATCTCAACAAAACGATCTCACCGCCAACCGTAGCGGCGGTACCTTCAAGTACGGTTTGTACCGGGTCTAACGTATACGCTATCGCATTTTCATCAGAACCCCTATCCCCCAGTTACGAATGGTACGATATTTTTGACAGTCTCATCTTTGTGGGCGATTTGCTGTTATTACCTCAAATTGCCGGGCCCACGCAAGTATACGCCATTACCAATGTTAACAACTGCTTATCAACCCCCACATCAATAAGTATTAATGCTTTGCCTTCGCCCGATGCGACTTTTGCACTCAACCTCAATACGCCTGCCATACTGGATACGGTAGTTTTTGTACCCAATAGCATCGTGCCGGCGAATACGTATGACTGGACCTTCGGCGACGGCGACACTGCCACCGGGCCCAACGCCAAACACGTGTATACCAACGAAGGAATATACGTGGCATCGCTTACAGTCACCACTCCCCAAGGCTGCTCCGCCACCTATTCACAGGCGGTGGCCGTTAATGACGGCGCCATCGATGTGCTACTGGATGTGACCCCCGCATTTTGCGACGGCTCGTCTACCGGTTCTGCATCGGCGCAGGCGATCAATGGAAGCCCTCCTTACTCATACCTGTGGAGTAACGGCGCAACGACCAATTCGGTCAATAACTTACAACCAGGTACCTATAGCCTGACCGTAATAGATGCGAACGGCGTATCGCGCGTGGTAGAAGTAATTATCAGCACGAGCGCTAACGGGCTTACCCCGCCCTTGGTTTTACCCAATTTGGGACAACCCGTGTGTCCTGGTGAAGGCTTCTGGGTAGTAGCCGCATCAGGTAACCCCAATGCACAATACTACTGGTTTACTGCCGCTGTAGGCGGCACATTGGTCTTCATCGGCGACCAGCTATTTGTCAATGAAGCCCAGCAAGGTCTTAGCCTCTTTGTAGAAAGCCGCCAGGGTTCTTGTACCTCAAACCGTACCCCTGTAGTCGTGCCTGCCAACAACTTTGACGCCCGTTTTGAGGCTTCTCTTTACGAAGCACAACCCAACCAGGCGATTACTTTTAGTGTAAGTACGCCCCTGGCCGGTTATCAGTACCAATGGGAATTTGGCAACGGCGATGTGGGCACAGGCACTTCTATTAACTACAACTATCCGCTTCCCGGCATTTATATAGTAAGGCTTACCGTGACTTCGCCCCAGGGCTGCTCGGTCAGCGAAGAACGCCTTGTTACTATTCTGAGCGAATTGCAGGTCATACTCCAGATTACCCGGCCGGAATGCCCCAACCTGAACACCGGTATGATCATCAGCCAGGTACTCGACGGCACGCCTCCTTTCTCCTACCAATGGAGCAACGGCCTGACAACGCCTAACCTGACTAACCTGGCCGCAGGGCAATATACGCTGACAGTTACTGACGCTACCGGCCAGCGCGCTACCGTTACTACGAACTTAGCCGCATTGGTATACACGCTGCAGCCACCCAGTTTTTCAATAAACGGCTCACAACCCGTTTGTAAAGGCGATAATGTATGGGTTACGGCATATTCTAACCAATCGGGCGTAGAATTTTACTGGTACGGCAGTGCAGGCGGCAACGATCTGCTTTTCGTAGGCAACCCGCTGGTTATTTACGACATTCAAAGCAATAAGCAGTTCTGGGTGGAAACCCGGTATGCCGGGTGTTTAACTTCAACCCGCCTGGGCGTAACAGTGAATGTAACCGCACCCAATGCATCCTTCCAGTTATCTACGACCAGTGTGGCCCCGGGACAATTATTAAGCGCCTTTAATATTCAGGTAATTCCAGGTTATACCTATTTCTGGAATTTCGGAAACGGCACTACGGCTACGATTAACTCTTCTAATTATAGTTTCTCCTATAACTTGCCGGGATTGTATGAGTTTTCAATTACAGTAACGGCGCCCAACGGCTGTAGCGATACCCGCAAGCAGTATATATATGTGTATACGCCTGTAGTAGATCCGCCCGACGACAACGGCGGCGCTTCACTGAGCGTTGTGTTTGACGTCACTTCCGCGCAATGCGCCTTGCAGTCGAACGGCAGCATACAGGCCTCTGTGATCAACGGTACGCCCCCCTATAGCTATAACTGGAGCAATGGAGACAACACTTCTGCCATCAGCGGTTTGAGTCCGGGTATCTATATATTGACGGTTACCGACTCGGAAGGACAATCGGTAGTAGCTTCCGCACAAGTCTTTAACCAATTGGGAACGCTTGTTCCTCCCATAGTCACCGTCAACGGCGGCTACGATATCTGCCAGGGCGATGATATCTGGCTGGCGGCAGCTTCCCCCTCCGGACCTGCCTCTTTTTACTGGTACAACGAATCCACCAGCGGTCAACTTATTAACGTGGGTGGAACGCTATTCCTCAGCGATGTGCAGGTGCAGGATACTTTCTACGTAGAAGCCCGCATCGATGGGTGCGCAGTGAGCAACCGCTCCATGGTGATAGTCAAACCGGCTACGCTGTTTACTGAATTTACCGCGAGCCCTCAGGTGATTCCGGAAGGAGGCAGTATTTTGTTTGAAACAGATACGATTGTAGCCGGTCACTCCTACAACTGGGTATTCGGCGACGGCGCTACGGCTATCGGTTCGCAGGTGTCTCACACCTATTTGCACCAGGGCACATACGAAGTCACACTTATCGTAGTCAATCAGGATAGCTGTGCAGCTGAGCGCAAACTCTTTATCAATGTATATCCGGTGCCCAATTCGGCGCCTGTATTATTGCTCAATACGACCCAAAACGTGCAATGCCCCGATGACGCATCCGGAAGCATAAGCGCATCGGTATTTGGCGGCACGCCTCCATATAGCTACTTGTGGAGCAATGGCGACGTTACCAGCCAGCTCATCGGTTTATTGCCCGGCCAGTACAACCTGACCGTAACGGATGCCCTTGGGCAGACGGCGACCGGTACGGCAGATGTGCTTAGCCAGTATCCCAACCTGGCAGCGCCACAAATAGTGCTCAACAACAACCAAAATATTTGCCTCGGTGGCGACGCCTGGGTAGCTGCCAATGCGGTCTATCCCAATGCCACTTATTACTGGTACGACGCCCTGGTGGGTGGTAACCTGATCTATGTAGGCAATCCGCTGCCAGTAAATAACATACAAACCGACCTGCTCTATTTCGCAGAAACCCGTATCGGCGCCTGCGTTTCTTCATCCAGGACGCCCGTCTCTATCGACCTGACGGAAGTTAACGGCGAGTTTACGGCGTCTGCGATCGTTGCCCCCATAGGTACGCCCATCTTGTTTACTGCACTGGAGAATAATCCTCAGGCAACTTTCAGTTGGGATTTTGCCAATGGTTCAACCGGCAATATCGGTTCCTTGTCGCATACTTATGACATCCCCGGGTTGTACGAGGTTAGCCTTACCGTGAACCTCCCCGGCGGCTGCCAGGCTACCAGTAGCCAGTGGATTAAAATTACGCTGGGCAACAACGACCTGGCAGTAGCTATTCAACGCTCGGATGCCACTTGTGCAGGCGATAGCGACGGCAGCATCACCCTTGCGATTAGCGGCGGCACATCGCCTTACGACGTGCAGTGGGGCGACGGCGCAACGGGTACTACGCGTACGGGCTTAACGACCGGCATCTACTCCGTGGCGATCACCGATGCACTTGGCGCCACGCTTATTGAAAACATAAACGTGGGCAGCCAAACCCAGGCAATAGATTTGCCCACCGTAACGGTTAACGGCGGCCTGCCGCTGTGTGCAGGTGAACCATTCCTCGCCGTGGCAGCCAACAACATCTCCAACCCGGAATATCGCTGGTATGACGCGCCGGTAGACGGAAACCTGGTTTTTGCCGGGCCTTCCTTCCCTATCGCCGGACTTTTCCAAAACGACACCCTGTACGTAGAAGCTTTCTATAATGGTTGCTTCTCATCGGGCCGCACACAGGTAAATCTGGAAGCTGAAAATGTCAGCGCCCTCTTTACCGCATCAACCACTATCATTCAACTGGGTAGCCCGGTAGATCTCGACCCCAATACGGTTTCGCCAAACAACACCTACGAGTGGGATTTCGGCGACGGCCTGGGCTCGACAAATGCGAATACCAGCCACACATACAATGCCCCCGGCATCTACCTGATTACGCTGAAGGTAACAGGCCCCAATGGCTGCGTAATTAGCCGCAGCCTCTCGGTGGAAGTGATCAACAACCAGCAAATGGCGTTGTCGCTTGTGGTTACCGACAACCCCTGCCCGGAAAGCACCGAAGGCGCCATTACTGCACAAATCGTAAACGGCTCAGCCCCATTTACTTACAACTGGAGCAACGGCCAAAGCGGAAGCAGCATTGCAGGTTTACCGGTGGGTAACTACTCGGTAACCGTAACCGATTCTCAGGGCGCAACAGTCGTCCAGCAAGCAGAAATTACTAATACAACCGGACTTAGCTTTATCGCTGCACCCGCAGTATTCCTGAATGGCGCAAACCCCGTATGCCCGGGTAGTAGCATCAGCTTGTTTGCTATGACCAACCAGGCCGGTATTCCTACTTACAACTGGTACGACGCGCCTCAAGGCGGTAACCTGCTCAATATCGGCGCCATATACAACACGTTTGGGCCGCTTTCCAACGAAACTTTCTACGTACAAACGAATTATAACGGATGCCTATCCGACACCCGCACGCCATTCAACCTGATGGTGGACAATCCAAACCTGGGTTTCGTCGCATCTACTCAGTTCTTATTTGAAAATGAGGAAGTCATATTGACTCCGAACCTTCAAAATGCAGGCAACATTTATGCGTGGACCTTTGGCGATGGCACCGGTTCATCGGATATGCAACCCAACCACACGTATACCTATCCCGATCTGTTTGACGTATCGCTCACCGTAACCAGTCCCAACGGCTGTATGGTTACCACCCAGGAGCCCGACTTTATCAATGTTATTTCCTCTACTCAGCTCACCCTGATTCTCGACATGGAGCCCGTGACTTGCGAAGGCGCAGGCAACGGCAGTATCCAGGCATTGGTTTTCAACGGGTTGCCTCCTTATACTTACCAATGGAGCAACGGGGCTACTACCTCCTCGCTGAGCCAGTTGAGCCCCGGTAATTACTCGCTCACGCTTAGCGATTCAGGCGGTTTGATAATGACGGCACAAACGCAAGTGACCACCATGCACCCGCTGCCCGCTACGCCCGGCATCATTTGGGCCGGCCCATCTACGGTTTGCGCAGGAACAGATGTAGCCTTACAAGCCGGTTCTACTGTGCCCGTCGACAGTTTCTTGTGGTATAACCTGAATGGCGATCTGCTTCATGTGGGCAACGTACTTCTGCTTGACGATATGCAAGCCGCCGGCAGCTTCTTCCTGGAAAGCCACGCCAACGGCTGCGTTTCTGCACAAACTTCACTGAGTTTGGGCGTACAAACCCTCGACGCAACATTTAGCCTGTCAACCTCTCAGGCGCTGGAAGTAGGAAACGCACTCACACTTACGCCGAATGTAGCTTCATATACTACGTATGCCTGGAATTTTGGCGATGGCAATACTTCTCAGGCAGTAAGCCCGGTTTACAGTTATTCACAGGCAGGACAATATACGATCAGCCTGACGGTTACGGATGCGAGCGGTTGTTCAGCGACTGCCACGATCAGCAATGCCGTGCAAGTATTCGAACCCAATAGCCTGGCTGCTACTTTCTCTGTTCAAAATGTGCTTTGCAGCGCTGACCAGACCGGCGAAGCGACAATCCTTGTAAGCGGGGGAACGCCGCCCTACCAATACGACTGGAGCAATGGCGCCACAACAGCCCAGGCAAGCGCTCTGGCAGCAGGTACATATGATGTGACGGTGACCGATGCGGTTAATAATATTTTCACGGCTTCCGTGCAAATAGAAAACCAAAACGCAACTATACCCGCGCCTAATATCGTGGTCAATGGCAACCTTCCGGCTTGTAAAGGAGAAACTGCCTTTGTATTGGCCAATAGCAACGCCTATCCCGATGCCAACTTCCAATGGTATAGCCAACCGGCAGGCGGGCAGCCTTTGTATACCGGCATACTCTATTTGCTGCCCAACCTGCAAAGCAACCAAACCCTGTTCTGCGAGGCCAATGTAAATGGATGTATTTCCACTCGCCAAACGGTGAGTGTAAGCGTACAAGCACCCAACGCACAGTTCAGCTCCAACCCCAATACCGTTCCCATCCCCGAGGGCACAATGGTACAGTTTACCCCTGCCGCGATGATGCCCAACCACACCTATCACTGGGAATTTGGCGACAACGGCTGGAGCCAGACACAGCAACCTTATTATATTTACAACCTGCCCGGCAATTTTAACGTCAGCCTCACGATAACCGACGAGGACGGTTGCTCCAATACGCAAATGTATCCGAATTATGTAATTGTGTCAGCTTTGTCTAACTTTGGACCCAACCCCGATGGCGTGGAAGAACGCGAAAGGACGCTGGAAACGCAAGTGCCGACCTTTACAGCCGGCGCCTTCCCCAATCCGTTCGTAGACGATTTCACTGTGGTGATTGAAAATGACACCGAGGGCGAGTTCCAACTCACACTTACAGATTTGGCAGGACGCAACGTAATTAATCAAACCATAACGCTCAACGCCGGTAAACACCAACTACGTGTAGAAACCGGTTTATTGTCACTGCCCGCAGGCGTATATTCTCTGGTTATTCGCCAGGGCGAAGCGTGGGGTAGTTTACAAATGATCAAAAACTAATCATGATGAATATCAAAACAGGCTTTTTCTTCGGCGCAGTAATCCTGATTTTCGCAGGACTCGGCTGCAAGCCTAACAAAGGCAACGATTTCATATTCGACGGCGATGCGCCCAGGGTGTTCATCAACGGCAAGGACATCTTCCGCGATACTTTCAAGTATTCGCTCCAGGATTTGTATACCCTCGATTTTACGATTGACGACGATCAATCCAACCGCAAATTGAGCATGTCGCGCCTCGATAATGCCCTGGTGTATTACAACGGCAACGTGCTCAACAACGCGATTATCGACCTCAATGGTACATCCTCCGGAGAATTGTCATTTAAAGCATTTCAGCCGGGCTTCTTTTCCTTCTTCCTGACGGTTACCGATCCGGAAAGCAAGAGTTCAACAGCTCTCATAGAAATGATCGCGCTCGACAACCTCCTGCCGGTAGCTGCGCTTCAAGTAGCTCAAACCAATGAGGTGGCGCCTTACCAGGTCAAAATGGATGCCTCAGCAAGCGTAGACTCCGATTCGCGCTGGGGTGGTACTATTGAAAAATACGAGTACAACCTCGAGGGCTTTTACACCACTGAGTCTATCCGTGATAATATCGATTATATTTTCCCGGGACCGGGTACGTACCGCGTTCACGTGAGAGTGAAAGACAATGACGGCGCCTGGTCGCCGGTCGTCACCAGAGAGATCGTAGTAAACTAAAAAACTATTGCGCCGTTGCAATGATCAGCTTCACTTGCAACGGCGCTATTCCACTCCCGTTCCACCTCTCCTCCAGATCTGATCGGTGTTTTCAAGCTGTTCGAAGCTTACCTGTGCCAACAGGGTCGTCGTGTAACGGTGGTCGTTGACACTAATCTTTTTGACGAGCTCTTCATGGTCCTCATTCGCCAATAAATTCGCCTGTAATGCCTCTATACTCCGCTTAAGGTTCAATTCCTTAAGCTGGTAGTCAGCCGTAGTCATGTGCAAGGCTATCGATTGATAGATTACGCCGAAATATTGCCGGATAAAATGCCCTGCATTGCCGGTCGATTGAATAAATTCCTGCAAATCGCTTAAATCAATGGGTGAAATTCCGGCATCCATCTGTGTTTGTATCCGGCCCAGAACGCGGTACAAGGCATTTTGCTCCAACTGCGCCTGCAAAGTTTTCCGATTAGCAAGTTTCATCTCCAGACTAAAAGCCATATCCCGCCATTGCTCGAGTTGGTGGATCAAACTCACAAACATGGCGTTATTTTCCCGTTGGGCAAAAGTGGTGTTTGTTAGTTCGATAGATTTATAGTGGGTAATAATTTCCTGAAGCTCCGTACTCGATAAATGTCGCAGCGAAAGCTCCAAGGGGAACCACAGCGTGTTGAAATACAAGGAAAAATCCTCTTTATTGCATCGCGCTAAAATGGAGGGAATTTCACGCCAATTCAGCGTCATAGGGCAGGTAGCCAGCGACAAGGATCGGCCTTTCGCACGCATAATCCGGACAAATACCTCGAAATTCTCCATCACCCGCTCGTAATTGGCATTTACCCTGATTTGCTCGTAGGTCTCTTTCTCAAAAGAATCAATCGAAACGATTAATACCACGTTTAGCTTTTCGAGAATACGTTGGACTTTATGATTATAAACAGTCCCATTGGTAGTAATATGTACCAATGCATGCGGATTGCGCCTGATCATGGTTTCCCATATCTCGTAATAGATGGGAATTAAAAACGGTTCTCCGCCGTAAAACTTGGTCTCCCAGGCATTTTCCAAAAACCGTTCTATCGATGCCACAAACGCAGTATCGTAGTATTCTTCCAGTGGCGGCAGGTTTTCTCTGTTTTTTCGAATAGACGAAGAGAATTCGCCAAAACACATGGCGCATTCCAGGTTACAGGTATTGCTCAACTCGAATTCCAGGCAACGCGGATATTGGACGTCCTCTTCTGCACGAGTTGCCGGTGATTTCAACCACGAAGTAATATACTTTTTAAACTCCTGTTTGGCGATACGGCCTATGGGAATACCTTTTCCCGTACCTCTAATCCATTCTATTGTTTTGCGAATTAAGACATCCCGCTCCAATTTGAAATTCCGTTTCAGATTTCTATTCTCCCGCTTGCCCGTCTGAATTTGTTTGAGTTTATTGACCAGGCTCTCCAGTGGAGCGTCTGCGTATTTGTCGTATAATTTGGCATGCAGGCCCGCAATATTTCCGGCTTCCAGTTGGTTGGCGCAATAGCTGCAGCCCCCCGGCATATGGGTGTCTGTCATCTCTTCCTGTAAATGCCTGGCATTATCGCTTTTCCACATCTCAAGGGGCAACTGATCCGGGTATCTGCCCAATATCTGGATTCTGTTGTAGCAACAGGCACTTACCTGGCCGTCTCTGCCGAAATATAAATTCTGATGCGGCGCATGGCACAGTTTTCTTTGCGCATTGATTGGGCGCGCGTCGTTGTATTGCTTTAAGTGTGCAGCATCAAAATGATCTTGAGACATTGCTAGTTTTTTTGTAACAGTTTAGCGTTAGGGTTTAGCGTTAGGGTTTAGCGCATGCGCAGTTTAGCTAAACCCAAGCGGGCGCAAACCAAATTGTCGCACTAAACCTCCACAAGAATCAACACGCCCCTTAGCCGTTCCGGAGGAACGATATCTTTGTAGAATCACCACGCCCCCGCATATGCGTTCCGGAGGAACGATATCTTTGTAGAATCACCACGCCCCTGCATATGCGTTCCGGAGGAACGATATCTTTGTAGAATCACCACGCCCCCGCATATGCGTTCCGGAGGAACGATATCTTTGTAGAATCACCACGCCCCTGCATATGCGTTCCGGAGGAACGATATTGTGGGTATTTAGTTATCGTTCCTCCGGGGCGCTTGCGCGCAGTATAATACAGCATCAAATTAATCCTCCCCCACCCTTATCAATTAAGCGTTTTGTATTTATAAAAAAATAAGAAAGATTTTTTTGTCTGAGTAAAATTTAAAATAAAAAAGGTAAATCACGCCCATTTATACTGCTTAAACAATTCCCAGCATACAATACCCACGCAAACGGCCACATTGATAGAATGCTTAGTGCCTGCTTGCGGAATTTCGAGGCAAGCATGGCATTGAGGAAGTACGGCACTAGAGACTCCTTCAACTTCGTTGCCAAAGATGAGTGCGTAGCGAGTATCCGGCTCCACCTGAAAATCAGACAGTGGAATGCTTTGGTCTACCTGCTCCACAGCCAATACCTGATAACCTTCGTTTTGTAATTGCGCTACAAGCGCCTGCAGGTCTGAATGATGCGACCAGGCGACGGTTTCGGTGGAGCCCAACGCGGTTTTAAGAATTTCGCGGTGCGGGGGAGTTGCGGTAATACCACAAAGATAGATATGTTCAAGCGCAAAGGCATCGGCGGTGCGGAACGCAGAGCCTACATTCAGTCCCGACCTTACATTATCCAACACCAGAGCAATGGGTGTTTTAGTCGATTGTCGGAACTCCTCAACCGAAAGTCGCTCCAGCTCTTCCATGCGCAATTTTCTCATCAAGCCGTGGTTTGGAGAAAAAAAAAGTCGCACAGCAACTGTGCGACTCTACTAGCAATGATTATAATTCCACGAAGATAAAAAACAATGAATGTATTTTCAGATAGCTGGGGTTTGCGATAAGTTTAACGCCTGCGTCATTCACATTAGTATGACAACAGGCATAAACCGTTCATTATTAGTGTTTAACTTTAAATTTTTGACTTACAACGCCATCAGTTGTATAAGCGCTCACCACATACAAGCCCTCGGCCAGGTTGCTTACATCGAGTTGGGTACGATTAGACTGCGTATCGAGTGCAAACACCTGCTGTCCCATCAAATTGTAGACTACCACGCGCGAAAATTCGCGGTTGCCGTTGAGATGCACGTTCAGCAAACCCTCTGTAGGATTGGGATAAACCTTCAGTTGATCGCTTGACAATTCGGGTTGCTCGTCTTTTTTCAAGCGGATATGTAGCACTTGCTCACCGATAGTAATGCCGAAATATTGGCCACCGCTGGTCATCGCGGTAGACATACCGCCTCCGACGGGTATGCTGATCACGTCGTCATCGGTGCGGAAGCCGTCGAGGTCGTCAGTAACCACAAATCTAAGCTCACCGATCTTGCCATGGCCGCTTGCCGAAAGGCCGCTGGTGCGGGTAAAGCCGGTTTCCAGCAGGCCTTGCTGGTTATTCTTTTGCATATACAACACCGGCGAATTATACGAGAGCCAGCTGCCGGCGCCGTAATCTGCTTCTACGCTTTCGGGAACGAAAAACATAGAATTGTATGAGAACGGGAAAGTAAAGCCGTAAATATCTTTAGCTGGAGTAGCAGAGCTGCCCAGCATCATATCGAGGACTACCAGATCGCCCGGATTGACAAACAAGTCGCCAACCAGTTGGATTTCGTAATCGTAAAAAGGCAATTGAACCGGCGTCAGCGAGTGCGTTTTACCATAAAACATACTGATAGCTGCGGTGTCAAGTGCGGTAACAATGCTATCTCCATCGGCATCGAGGTGCTTAAGGTCAATCGGGCTTTGGATAAAAATATTATTCCAGTTATCGGCATATTGGCCGTACCAGTATGCCATAGTAGCATTCTGGCGAGGCGTACCGATTTCGCCCATATAGAGGCCAAGGGGAAGCAGGTCTTCCATATTCACCACGCCGTCGAAATTAGTATCGCCGGCCCATACGCAATCGCCGAAACACATGGGGCCGTCGCCGGCGCCGATGTTGAGAATTTCGAGTTCGACCTTCACAGATTGCTGATACATGCAATCGCCTTCGGGATTATTCGTACAGTAGGTAATTTCGAATTCATCTGCGCCTTCATCGACATCCTCGTTGGGGATATAGATTACAAGGTTATAGCCCACAATAGCCTGGTCGTAAATCGTAGTATCTACTTGTCCTCGCAGCACGATCACCTGGCCCAGATCGCCCTGGTCGACGATATTAAAATTAAAATCGAGGATAGGCACGTCATAGCCGATAATCAGCGGTGTGCGCTTGGGCGTAGACATATTGAATACCGCCGAGGAAGGCTGGTAGTTGCCCACAAACACATAAGCCGTAGCCATTTCCGCATTACCGGGGTTCATCGGCGGGCAGCTGATGTAAGTGAACTTATCGACGCCCTGAAAACCTGCAGGCGGGCTATAAACCACATTGCCGTTGCCGTTGTGGACAATCGAACCGTATTGGGGTTGGTTGACCGTCAGGCAGCTTGTAGACTGGAAATTGTCATTTTCGAGTACGTTGAATTCGGCTTCCTCATAGGAAGTGATATAAGCGTAATCGTCAAAAGCAAACGTATTATTTTGCAGGTTGAGCACATTCACCTCCACTACGGTTTGGGCGCCATTATGGGTAAACACCAGATAATCAATTCCTACATAGTTTGCTGCGGGAGTATACACAGGTATATCTCCGGCAGCGTTATAGGTACCGTGCGAAGGCCCTAGTATATGCGTATACACAGATGGTATTAACACCACCTGATCCTGATTTTTCTTGGTAAAGATACGCAGCGTATCTGAGGTGCTGCCCGGCGTAGGCTCCATAACCGTGATGCTGACCGTACCGTTATCGCAGGTTCCGGCCCCGTCGCACACCACATAATTGAGGTGGGTGAGGCCATGAAAACCGGTAGCCGGCGTAAATGTGAGCGTAGAAGCTCCCGGCGCATACGTGGCGGCTCCGCTGTTGACTACGGGAATAGCGGAAAGAATAAGCACGCCGTTACTGCTAAAGTCATTTGCCAGCACAGGTATCTGAACCGGAGTGTTCACGTTAGTCACGACATAATCGCGGACGGCGTCAACTTGAGCGGGAAGCACGGTAATATGCAGATCGAGATAACTCCAGTTGGAGGGCGTGTTCCAAATCCACAAGCGCATAAAATCATCGCCGATGAAATCCGCATCGGGCGTATAGGTAATCGTATAATTGAACGGTGGAGATTGCACCCAGGCAAAAGTGCCGTGTTGGGGTGCCGTGACTAACGTAGGTACGTTCGGAGTTGAAACGAAAGCATGCGTTGCGGGTACGTTCAGATAAGTTTCCAGATCAATACTAACTATGCTCTGTGCTTTACCCAGCAAAGGCACCAAAAAAAAGCTAAATATGTACAGACACCTTCGTAAAGATACATTCATGGTTCGTGGATTTTTCATTGCTATGAAGTTGGCCGACGTACAGCTTTGTACGTCCCCGTGTTGTTTCCTCAAGTTTGTGAAAATATTATGGTCGCCCAAAAAAAACTTTCCCCTTCAATTTACAATAAAAACGACCATTATTTAAAGGCTTCTTTGCCAACAATGTGAAAAAAAAGTTTTCGTTGTATCTTTGGAGTGATTTCAGTTTTTAATCATTGCTATATTTCAACTGCTAAGGTAAAAACTTTTTCCGAATGCGAAACAGTAAACTTTACTCAATTTTAGCACATTTCGACAAATACGAACAGAACCGTTTCAGGAAGTACATTTTGTCGCCCTACTTCAACAAAGACCAGACCCTGATTGATTTGTTCGAGCATCTCATCGCGCATGTCAATGAGCGCTTAGACACGGAGGTGGACAAAGAAAAACTGTGGCAACATCTCAATATCGGCAAGCAATACGATGATGTGCGTTTCCGCAAATATTGCTCCGATCTGCTCAAACTAGTAGAGGGTTTCCTGGCTCAACACCACTATGAGCAAAATACCCTGCATCAGGCCACCTACCTCATGGAGGCAGTGGGTAAAAAGAAGATGGACAAACTATATAACAGTACGCTGAAAACGGTGGAAAGGTTGTCGGAACAGCAAAAATTCAGGCCTTCGAGCTTCTACTATTATCAGTACGAGATCGAAAAAAACTACTACGAGCTCACCCAGTCGGAAATGAAACGCACCGACAAGTCGAACGTTGAAAACATTATTCTCAACCTCGATTACTTTTATCTGGCTGAAAAATTGCGCCTGTATTGCTCGGTTTTAAGCCGTCAATACGTTGTTTCGCACGAATACCAATTGCTTTTTATAGACGAAATCATCCAGCATATCCAGAAATTCGGGTTTGAAGATATTCCCGCCATTTCGGTTTACTACCAGATCTATCTCACACAGGTGGAGTCGGATAACGAAGCGCATTATTTTAAACTAAAGGAATTACTTACCCGCTTTGGCCACGTTTTCCCTCAGAAAGAGGCCTATGTGATCTATACGTACGCCATGAATTACTGCATCAGGCGTACCAACCGGGGCGTACAACAGTTTCTGAAAGAACTGTTCGAGTTATACAAGGAACTGATCGAAAAAGAGATCATCTTTACGGAGGCGGGCTTGTCTCCCTGGGATTTCAAAAATATCGTGCAATGCGCCCTGCAATTAGGCGAATACAGCTGGGCAGAGGAGTTTATAAACACCCACAGCAGCAAGCTACCTGAAAATCTGCGCGACAACGCCGTTACGTATTCGCTGGCGCAAATTTATTTTTACCAAAAGAAACACGAAAAAGTAATTAGTCTGCTTCAAACAGTAGAATACGAAGACTTTACATATAATCTTGGTTCTAAATCCATGTTGCTGGCCACGTATTACGAAATGGATGAGTTGGAGCCGCTGTATTCGCTTTTTGAAAGCTTCCGCACTTACCTCAACCGGCACAAGGACATCCCCGCCCAGCGCCGGAAAAACTATTCCAATCTCATCAAATACACCAAAAAGCTCACCAAGATCATGCCAGGAGACAAAAAGGCGGTAGAGCACCTCAAACAGGAAATCGAGGTGGTAAAAAACGTGGCCAGTATCAACTGGTTGAAGGAGAAGATTGGGGAGTTGGAGTGAGAAAAGGGGGTTGTGGGTTGTAGGTTATAAGTATTTCCCAACCTACAACCCACAACCCATAACCTACAACAGTTTACTGCTTAACCTCCTCGTACTCAATATCCGTGACATCGTCAGCCTTATTGCTGTCGCTGCCGGTAGAGGCGCCGTTGCCGGCGTCGGCGTGTACATCGGGGCCTGCTTGTTGCGTACCCTGGTACATTTCCTGGCTGGCGGCCTGCCATTCGGCGTTGAGCTTCGCGGAGGCGGCGTCGATAGCGTCGAGGTCTTGTGCTTTGTGCGCTTCTTTGAGTTCATTCAGTGCCGCTTCGATAGCCGTGCGTTTGGGCGCCGGGACTTTATCGCCGAATTCGTTGAGTTGTTTTTCCGTTTGGAAAATCAGTGAATCGGCCATATTGATTTTTTCGGCGCGTTCGCGGGCCTTGCGGTCGGTATCGGCGTTGGCGGCTGCTTCGTTTTTCATTTTTTCGACTTCTTCCTTCGAAAGTCCGGTAGTAGCTTCGATACGGATCTTCTGCTCTTTGCCGGTGCCTTTGTCCTTGGCCAGTACATTAAGGATGCCGTTGGCGTCGATATCGAAAGTAACCTCAATTTGCGGCATACCTCTTGGTGAGGGCGGAATGCCGTCGAGGATAAAGCGGCCGATGGGGCGATTGTCGCGGGCCATGGGGCGTTCGCCCTGTAGCACGTGGATTTCCACCGAGGGTTGGTTATCTGCAGCGGTAGAATAAACTTTTGACTTCTTGGTCGGAATCGTCGAGTTTGATTCGATGATGACGTCGTAAACGCCGCCCATCGTTTCGATTCCCAGCGAGAGTGGCGTTACGTCGAGGAGGAGCACATCCTGTACATCGCCGCTGAGTACGCCCCCCTGGATAGCAGCGCCTACGGCTACTACTTCATCGGGGTTCACGCCCTTATTAGGTTTTTTGCCAAAAAACTCTTCTACGGCCTGCTGGATGCGAGGAATACGCGTAGAGCCGCCCACCAGAATAATCTCGTCGATATCGGCGGTAGATACGCCGGCGTCTTTGATAGCTTTGCGGCAGGGTTCGAGCGTACGGGCCACGAGGTGGTCGATCAGTTGTTCAAATTTTGCGCGCGACAGCTTCATGACCAGGTGTTTGGGCACGCCGTCTACAGCCGTAATATAAGGAAGATTGATTTCCGTTTCGGCAGAAGCTGAGAGTTCGATTTTGGCTTTTTCAGCGGCGTCTTTGAGGCGCTGCAGGGCCATCGGGTCTTTGCGCAGGTCGATATTTTCCTGCCCTTTAAAGCTATCAGCCAGCCAGTTGATAATCACCTGGTCGAAGTCGTCGCCGCCGAGGTGGGTATCGCCGTTGGTCGATTTCACCTCGAAAACCCCGTCGCCCAGTTCGAGCACCGAAATATCGAAGGTGCCGCCGCCCAGGTCGTATACGGCGATGGTAATATCTTTGTGGCGTTTGTCGAGGCCGTAAGCCAGCGCAGCAGCCGTAGGTTCGTTGATGATACGCTTAATGGTAAGCCCGGCAATTTCGCCGGCTTCTTTGGTAGCCTGGCGCTGCGAGTCGTTAAAATAAGCGGGAACGGTAACGACGGCTTCCGTGACGGGTTGGCCCAGGAAGTCTTCTGCTACCTTCTTCATTTTCTGAAGCACCATCGCAGAAATTTCCTGCGGCGTATAAAGCCTGCCGTCGATATCTACCCGAACCGTATCGTTATCGCCGCGGGTTATTTTGTAAGCCATATGGCTGGTTTCCTCGGTAACCTCATTGGAGCGACGGCCCATGAAGCGTTTGATCGAAGAAATGGTTCGCGTGGGGTTGGTAATAGCTTGTCGCTTGGCAGGGTCGCCAATTTTGCGTTCGCCATTATCCATGAAGGCGACCACTGAAGGCGTCGTGCGCCGGCCTTCGTCATTGGGAATCACTACCGGCTCAGAGCCTTCCATTACTGCCACACAAGAGTTCGTTGTACCTAAGTCAATGCCTATGATTTTGCCCATGATGTGCAATTTAGTTGATAAATGTCCAAGTTCATTTTATCAAGCATTATGCCAGCCGGGGCAATAGGCGATGCACCTGACAAATAGGCGTAAAAATAGCCGAATAAACCGGTCAAATTCGCAGATTGTCAGTTGGCGTCAGGACTAATGACAAATCGTCAGCAGTAAGCGTTACTGAAAATTGAGATTTTGTGTCAGGGGGCCCGTTTTAAGCAAGGTTATCGAATTGACATCGAGTTGGTACCCGGGCAAAACGATGTCGGTACGGGAAGTAAAAAGGCCGCGGCCTTCCGACATATTAGTATACACCGGTATCTGGTTGGAGCTGGTAATGCCCAGGTTGGCGCCGGATACGCGGATATAGTCGGCCAGCTCTTGTCCCACAGCCGTTATCTGGATATCGATGTCCACAAATTTGCGCACCCTGTCAGTAGCTGGATCTATGGCGCCGGAGAGAAATTGGAAGAAATTTTCGCTTTTTACGCGATATAAAACGGAGTTAGAAGAGCCGTCTTCCCGTTCCAATTTGCTTTCCAGTACCCAGGTTACTTGTTTGGGTTCAAATTGAGAGGGGTTTTCGGGTGTATTTTCGAGGTAGTTGACTACCCAGCGAATGTCGAACAGTTGGGCGTGGGGGCCCGGGTTAAACGATATGTTGATAGCGCGTTCGTAGGTACTGAAGTTGATGGGGTTCGGCGGTTGGTTTTGCAAGGGCGCGATGGGATTGAGCAGTACGATTTCGGCAGTGACGGGAGGCAGGCCGTCTCCTCTGTTGAGGATAAACCGCACTTCACTGCCGCCGACCAGGTTGATATTGCTTTGCAGTATTTTGTACAAATAATTAGGCGCCGTAGCAAAAACACCGCCTTCGCGCGGAAAGCCCTCGAGGTTGCCGTCTACTTTTTCCAGGGTATACAACTGGCTGGAGCCAACCTTTTGAAGTTGCACCGTAGCGTTATCGTAATACAGCGAGTCTGCAATCTGGGCGATTTCGCGGGCATCGCCGCCTTCCTGCAAAAAGGCTTTCTCCACTCTGATATAATGGGCCTCATCAGTAGGATCGAGGAATGCATATACAACAGGAATATCTTTCCACTCGGCTTCCAGTGTAAAATCCGTGGTGCAGGTCCAGGAAGAAAAAGCCAGGAAGGCAAAAGCGATAAAACGTAAGTGCTTCATAAACGGTTTTATTTCAAAACAGCCACAAAGGTAAGTCTTTTACTCATTTTTCCTACCGGTAAGATACAGATTGACATCCACCTGACAGGATAAGCGCGAAGGGCGTAAATATTTTTATCTTTCGCCGAGAAATACAAACAGTATGTCGGTAAACAAAGAAATCAAGCGGATTACCACGCACGTCATTCAGAGCATGAAAGAACGTGGAGAAAAAATAGCCATGCTAACGGGCTACGATTATTCGATGGCGCGTATTCTCGACGAAGCGGGTATCGATATAGTGCTTGTGGGCGATTCTGCCTCCAATGTCATGGCCGGCCACGAAACCACCCTGCCCATCACGCTCGATCAGATGATTTACCACGCGGCGTCGGTGGTGCGGGCTATCAAACGTTCGCTGGTAGTTGTCGACCTGCCGTTCGGCTCTTATCAGGGCAGTTCGCGGGTGGCGCTCGAATCGGCTGTGCGTATTATGAAAGAAGCCGGGGCCCATGCCGTCAAGATGGAGGGCGGCGCGGAAATCGAAGCTTCGGTCAGGCGTATTTTGTCGGCGGGCGTACCCGTTATGGGGCACCTGGGACTTACCCCGCAATCCATTTACAAATTCGGCACGTATTCTGTAAGAGCCAAAGAAGAGGCTGAGGCCGGTAAACTGATGGAAGACGCGCTATTGCTACAAGAGATAGGGTGTTTTGCCATTGTGGTCGAGAAAATACCGGCAGAACTGGGCAAAAGAGTCGCTGAAAACCTGTTGATTCCGGTCATCGGCATCGGCGCCGGCGGTCATGTCGACGGCCAGGTTCTGGTCACCCACGATATGCTGGGCATCACCAAAGATTTCCAGCCCCGCTTTTTGCGCCGCTACCTCGATATGTTTGATATGGTACAAAACGCAATTCAACAATACATATCCGACGTTAAAAGCAGCGATTTTCCCAACGAAAAAGAACAGTATTAATACATTTGCACCTGCATTTTTCAAACAAACCAAAACCCATTTTGCGTTATACACCTATGAACAAGACCACTAAAATCACCCTGGCCGTGTTGGCGATACTGGCAGTAGTATCCGGCGCCGTATTGTACAGCAAATTTTTGGCAGCGCCGCCAACTACTCACAAGGAAGAAAAAATCTTCGTAAAAATACCCACCGATGCGACATTCGATACGGTGGTACTGATTCTTCAAAAAGAGGGATTGGTGCGCGACGAAGGCTCTTTCCGCTGGTTGGCAGCGAAGCTCAACTACGTCCGCACGCCGATGCGCAGCGGCAGGTATGAGGTCAACCCTAAATGGGGCGCAGCCGCGCTGATCCGCCACCTCAAAGTGGGATCGCAGGCCCCGGTAAAAGTAATCCTCAACAATGAAAGGCTGCTGGAAGAAGTGGCTGCCAAAGTAGCCCGGTTTATCGAACCCGATTCGGCTACGCTGATCACGCTTTTCCAGGATGACAACTACCTGCAAACCCTCGGCTACTCCCGCGAAACGCTCATGAGCCTTTTTATTCCCAATACCTACGAATTTTACTGGAATGTGTCCGCCAAAAGCTTCCTGGAGCGTATGGTCAAAGAACATGACGCCTTTTGGAATAAAAACGACCGGCTGGCCAAAGCAAAAGCAATGGGTCTCACTCCACAGCAAGTGTATACATTTGCTTCTATCGTAGAAAAAGAAACGACGCGCAACGAAGAGAAAAGCCGTATTGCCGGGGTTTATCTCAATCGCATCAAGTCAGACTGGCCCATGCAGGCCGATCCCACGCTGGTTTTTGCCACCCGCGATTTTGAAGCCCGCCGGGTGACGAATTACCACAAAGAATTCGACTCGCCATATAATACATACCGCAATAAGGGGCTGCCTCCCGGCCCTATTTCGATGGCCTCTATCGCCAGTATTGACGCGGTACTGAATGCCGAAAATCACGAATATTTTTACTTCTGCGCCAAACCCGACGGCTCGGGCCTCCACGCTTTTGCCGCTACGCTCGAACAACACAATGAAAATGCGGTGAGATACCGGGAGGAGCTGGAGAAGATGGGACTGTAGGTGCGACTATACGACTATACGACTATACGACTTTACGACTATACGCTCGGGGGAACTTTACGTATTTTGTACGTTTACGTTCGTACAATCGTACAGTCATACAGTCGTACAGTCGTACAGTCATACAGTCGTACAGTCGTAAAGTCTCAAAAAAGCGGCCAGGCCAGGTCTCTTTCGGCGATAAGGAGCTCGGAGGGGGATAATTGCCAATCGATCCGGAGGGCGGGGTCGTCGTAGCGGAGGCCGCCCTCGTGGGTTTTGGAATAATAATTATCGCACTTATAAAAAAACTCGGCGGATTCGCTCAATACCACATAACCGTGGGCGAAGCCGCGGGGTACGAAAAGCTGCAATTTATTGGCAGCGCTGAGCAGAAGGCTGTAGTATTTGCCGTAAGTAGGCGACTCGGGGCGCATATCCACCACCACATCCAGCACTTCACCTTCCAGTACGCGAACCAGCTTGGCCTGCGCAAAGGGGTCCGACTGGTAATGCAATCCGCGCAGTACGCCGTGCGAAGAGCGCGCCTGGTTATCCTGGACAAACACGGCAGAAATGCCCGCAGCCTCAAGTGTTTTTTGATTAAAGGCTTCAAAAAAATAGCCGCGATCATCGCGCCACACTTGTGGTTGAAACACCATCAGTCCCGGAAAATCAGTGGCGATAAATGGCATAATTTAATGTTGTCGGTTGTGTGTTGTCGGTTGTGTGTTGTCAGTTCTCTGTTGTCCGTTCATTATTTTTGTTAGTGTAACCGATAACCGACAACCGACAACCGACCCCCCCCCCTCCATTTACTTCTGCCGGAATAAAACACTAACCGGCACTCCAGTGAATTTAAAATGCTTGCGCAATTGGTTCTCCAAAAAGTTCCTGTAGTTTTCCTGGATTTGCTTGGGGTGGTTGCAGAAAAACGCGATAACCGGGTGAGCGCCCGACAGTTGCGTTATATATTTTATTTTTATATAATTACCCCTGTATGCAGGCGGCGGATTGCGTTCGATTATCTCCTGCATCACCTCATTTAGCTCGGAGGTTTTCAGCTTGCGGTTTCTATTTTCGTACACCTCCAGCGCCGCTTCTACCGCCTTAAAAATGCGCTGTTTTTCGAGTGTAGAGATAAAAACAATAGGCACATCATCGAAAGGAGAGATTTTTTCCTTGATAGTCTTCTCCATATCGCGGGCCGTATTGGTTTCTTTGGATACGAGGTCCCATTTATTTACCAAAATCACAATACCCTTGTGGCGACGTTGAGCGAGGCGGAAAATGGCCATATCCTGGGCTTCGATGCCAGCTTGGGCGTCGATCATCAGGATACATATGTCGCAATCTTCGAGGGCTTTGATAGCGCGCATCACCGAATAAAACTCGAGGTCTTCGTGTACGCGCGATTTTTTGCGGATGCCCGCCGTATCGACCAGTAGAAATTCTTTGCCGAATTTGTTGTAATGCGAGTCGATAGAGTCGCGGGTGGTACCGGCTATCTCGGTGACAATATTGCGTTCTTCGCCCAGCAAGGCGTTGACAAGCGACGATTTGCCTACATTAGGCCGGCCTAAGATGGCTATGCGAGGCAGTGTGGCGTTTCGTGGCTCTTCGTCGACTACTTGTTCTGCAATAGCGTCGAGAAGTTCGCCGGTGCCGCTACCGGTCATCGACGACAGAAAAAACGTATTTTCGATACCCAGGCTCCAGAATTCGTTAGCCTCAATCATGCGCTGGCCGTTGTCGACCTTGTTGACGACCAGGAAAACGGGTTTTGTGCTGCGGCGCAGCATGGTGGCCATGGCCTCGTCGAGGTCGGTCACGCCGGTGGTCACGTCCACCATAAACACTAAAACGGTAGCTTCTTCAATAGCGATACGCACCTGCGAGCGGATAGCCGCTTCGAACACGTCTTCCGATTCCGGCACAAAGCCGCCGGTATCAATCACTGTAAAAGTCTTGCTATTCCACACACAAGAGCCGTACAACCGGTCGCGCGTCACGCCGCTCAAGTCATCCACAATAGCCTGTCGTTCGCCGATCAACCTGTTGAACAGCGTTGATTTGCCTACGTTGGGCCTTCCTATGATCGCTACGATATTTCCCATTTATATTTTAATTCAGCCCGCAAAGATATAACCCTGGACGGGTTTAAGGTAGTTTGAATGGGAAAATCGCACGATCTCATGTTCTTCTTATTTGTATATTTGTATAAATTAATATCAAAACACTCATATGCAGACTTTAGATCGAATCACCTTTCAACCCAATGTGATGGGGGGTAAACCATGTATCAGGGGTATGCGTGTCACAGTAGGAACTATTGTCGGCCTGGTCGCCACGGGTAAGACGACTAACGATATTCTCCACTTATATCCCTATCTTGAAGAGGAAGATATCAGGCAAGCACTGACTTATGCAGCATGGCGTGCAGAAGAGGTTGAAGTTCCATTATACCCAGCTGCATGAAGATATTGATTGATATGAATTTATCCCCAATTTGGGAAGGATATCTCCGAATGAATGGCTACGAAGCTATTCATTGGATGAAAATTGGTGTGCCAAACGCACCAGACAAGATTATTTTTGAATACGCCAGGGCACATGGCTTTATCGTATTTACACATGACCTAGATTTTGGCGCCATCTTAGTCGCAACAAATGCAGATGCGCCAAGTGTTTTTCAAATCAGGACACAAGACCTAACGCCCCAACATATTGGTAAAAAAAATAATTTATTGTTTAAACAAGTTTACTCCCCAACTACTTGCAGGTTGCATGCTTACCCTAGATGATGCAAGATCAAAAGTAAGATTGTTGCCATTTGGCAATTGACTGTAATCCGAATTGGATGTTAATATAGTCATTTGAACTTGATACCACAGTTGCTTAAGCCCACAACACCATGAGTAAATACCTCTCCCCCACGCTGTTAGCTGCAATGGTAATCCTCTCCGCCTGTGGCGATTACCGCCTGCACCTCAGCAAAAACGCCCCCAAACCCGAAAGCGTTCAACTGCCGCCGGAAAGTGAAGTTGCCCATACCATATACCTCATCGGCGACGCCGGCTATTCGCCCGAAAATAGCATTGCCGCTCCCCTGGCGGCTTTGCAGCATCACCTCGACAAAGCCCCTGCCAATAGCTCCGTGATTTACCTGGGCGACAACATATACCCCAGCGGACTGCCGCCCCGCAAGGCCGACGACCGCGCCGAAGCCGAACACAACTTGCTTGCCCAACTCGATATTTTAAAAAATTATAAAGGTCAACCTTATTTTATTCCCGGCAACCACGACTGGCGCTATAACCTCAAAGGCGTGCTTCGACAGGAAGAATTCGTGGAGGAATACCTCAACAAAGGCAACGTGTGGCTTCCCAATAACGGCTGCGGCGATCCCGAAGTGGTGGAGATCAACGATCAACTGGTCATCGTGTTTATCGATACGCATTGGTGGGTGACCAACTGGGAAAAAGAACCCGAAATCAACGCCGGCTGCGAGGTGAAAAGCCGCAAGAATTTCCTGTATCTTTTTGAAGAAGCAATCAAAAAACACCGCGACAAAAATATCGTGATCGCGATGCACCACCCTCTGTACTCAAACGGTCCGCACGGGGGGCGTTATACCTTTAAACAGCACCTCTTCCCATTAACCGATTTGAGTAAAAATCTCTACCTGCCGCTACCGGTTGTGGGCAGCGTTTTCGCCTTTCTTCGCGGCACGATAGGTTCGCGGCAGGATGTGGCCAACCCCCAGACCAAAGCTTTGAAAAAAGGGTTGTTGGCTTCCGCCCAAAAAAACGGCAGCTTCACATTTGTCTGCGGCCACGAACACAACCTCCAATATTTTGAAAACGACAACCAGGCCTACATCGTGAGCGGCGCCGGGTCAAAAACCAGTCCGGCCTCGCTGGGCCGCGGCGCTCAATTTGCCTATGGCCGACAGGGTTTTTCTATTTTAAAATATTATAAAGACGGCTCCTCCTGGGTGCAATTCTGGGTGAGCAGCGATACCCGACCCGAAGGCGAACTGGTTTTCCAAAAACAAGTCAAAGGCCCCTTGCCCAAACCCGCCGAAATAAGCCCGGCAGCTATCAGTCCGGCATTGACCGAAACAGGCATACACCCCATCGCCATCGACACCTCGCCGGCCAAAGGCGCTTTTCACCGTTTTTTGTGGGGCGAGCACTACCGCAACGTATACCGCACCCCCATAGACGCCCCTGTACTTAATCTCGACGAAGCCAACGGCGGACTGCAACCCCTCAAACGGGGCGGCGGCTACCAGACCAACTCCCTGCGCCTCGAAGATCCCGAGGGCAAGCAATACGTAATAAGAGCCGTCGTCAAAGACGCCACCCGCATCGTACCCTACCCTTTCAACAAAACCTTTGCCAAAGACATATTCTCCGACCAATTTTCGGCGGCGCATCCTTTCTCGGCGCTGGCCGTGCCCATCATGGCCGAAGCCGCCGGCATTTACTACACCAACCCAAAAGTTTATTACGTGCCCAAACAGCCAGGCCTGGGGCAATACAACGACGGCTTTGGCAACGAACTCTATTTATTTGAAGAAAGGCCCGACAAAGAATGGAGCGGCGCCGCCCAATTTGGCAGTCCCGATGATATAACCGATACGCCAACGGTGATCAATAAACGCTCAAAAAACGCCAAACACCGCATCGACGCAGCTTTTGTGGTACGAAACCGGCTTTTCGACCAGCTCATCGGCGACTGGGACCGCCACGACGACCAGTGGCGCTGGGCCGCTTTTGAAGACAAAGAAAACAATGTCACGCGTTACCGCCCCATCCCGCGCGACCGCGACCAGGCCTTCCACAAATACGACGGCCTCATCACCGGCATGCTGCGCAACAGCCTGCCCTTCCTGCGCCAGCTCAGGGTATTTGACCCGAAAGTCAAAAACATCAAATGGGTAACCTACAATGCCCGGCTTTTTGACCAGACCTTCCTCACCGAGGCCGCCTGGCCCGTTTGGGAACAAGAAGCCCGGCGACTACAAGCGCAGGTCACCGACGAAGTTATCGAAAAAAGCATAGCGCTAATGCCCGCCAGCGCCTTCCAACTCACCGGCGCCGAGCTCATCGGCAAAGTAAAAGGCCGGCGCGACAACCTGCTCGACATTGCCCGCAAGCAATACGAACTATTGGCCCGCAAAGTAGACATAGTCGGCACCGACAAAAAAGACTACTTCGAAGTCATCCGCCTCAACGACGACAGCACCCTGGTAAGCGTGTACGAGCTCAAAAAAGGCAAAGAAAAAGGCGTAAAATACTACGAACGCGTATTCCTCAGCGCCGACACCCGGGAAATCCGCCTGTACGGCCTCGACGACGAAGACCTCTTCCTGATCATGGGCAAAGTGCAAAAAGGCATTCTCGTGAGGGCTATCGGCGGACTCGAAGAAGACCTTTTTATCGATGAGTCATCAGTGGCCGGCCCCGCCCGCAAAACACAGATATACGACAACCGCGACAAAAACAAATACGAGACGGGCAGCGAAACGCGCCGCCTCATCAGCAACGACCCCGTGATGAACGGCTACGACCGCAAAGCGCCCGACTACGAATACGACCACCTGATCCCTTTCCCGGCCTTTGGATTCAACCCCGACGACGGCGGTTTGCTGGGAGTGGGGTTCCGGTATTTGCATTATGGTTTCAAACGCAGTCCATACAGCGCCGTACACCAGGCCCGCCTGCAATACGCTTTTGCCACATCGGGTTATAGCCTGGCCTACAAAGGCGAATTTGTGCGCGCCATGCGCAAAACCGACTTCCTGCTCGAAGGCAGGTTTCAGGGACCGCTATTCACCCTCAACTACTTCGGGTTGGGCAACGAAACCGAGCTACTGCCTGATACTGATCTCGACTACAACCGCATCCGGCAGGAATTATTCGGCATATACCCGGCCTTGCGGCGACCGCTGGGCCACTCTGCCAACCTCACCTGGTCGTTTTCTGCCGAAGCCATCGACATACAACGCACACCGGGGCGATTCATCACCTCGGGGCAGTCGGGCGTGCCTGATGACGTATTCAAAACCAATTACTACGGCGGCAGCGCCCTCACCTTTAGCTATGCCAACGTAGACCAGCCCAATTTTCCCACATTGGGATTTGCCTTCAACGCCGGGGCCGGACTAACCACCGACATTGAGCGGATTAGCAGGCGTTTTACCACCTTCTCAGGCAGCTTATCGGTATATCTGGGCACTGAAAAAATCGTGCTGGCCACCCGCATCGGCGGCAAACACGTCGACGGCGACTTCGCCTTCTTCCAGGGCGCCACCCTGGGCGGCTCCGACAACCTGCGCGGCTTCCGCGAAGAGCGCTTCACCGGTCGCACGGCTTTTTACCACAACACCGACCTGCGCATACGCTTATTAAACGTCGACAACTACTACCTGCCCTTCACCCTGGGCATATACGGCGGCTACGACTACGGCCGCGTATGGCTCGAAGAGCAACCCTCGCGGCGATGGCATCAGGGATACGGCGGCGGCTTGTGGCTAAGTCCCTTCGATGCCATGGTCATCAACCTGAGCCTGTTCCGCTCCGACGACGGCAACCGGTTTATGGTAAGCGGGGGATTTTTGTTCTGAGACCGTAATTTTTGAAAAATGCGCCTATCTTTCGGCTGAAAACCTGTATTAGCGAATACAACCCGGATTATAGATGCACCTACTCGACTGGATAGTTATGCTGGGTTCGTTGCTCGGCATCGTGGTTTACGGCGTTTGGAGAACCCGCCATGTGATGAGCGCAAGAAGCTACTTACAAGGCGACCGCGACATGAAATGGTGGACCGTAGGCCTATCCATCATGGCCACACAAGCCAGTGCCATCACCTTTTTATCCACTCCCGGGCAGGCTTACGACGACGGCATGCGTTTTGTGCAGTTTTACTTCGGCATGCCCTTTGCCATGGTCTTCCTGTGCATATTTGTGTTGCCGATATATTACCGACTCAACGTATACACCGCCTACGAATACCTTGAAAGCCGTTTTGATTTGCGCATGCGCACCTTTACGGCCCTTCTTTTTCTCGTACAGCGGGGCTTGGCGGCGGGCATCACCATCTACGCTCCTTCCATCGTATTATCGGCCATACTGGGCTGGTCGCTCAACGGCACCATCTTATTCATGGGCGGCGTAGTAATCCTGTACACCACGCTTGGAGGCACCAAAGCCGTGAGCGTCACCCAGATGCAGCAGATGACCATCATCCTGACAGGCATGGTCATCGCAGGTTTTTTGCTGGTATGGCAATTGCCTCCGGATGTGTCCTTCCAGGATGCTTTAAACGTGGCAGGCCGGCTCGACAAATTAAACGTACTCGACTTCAAATTCGATCCTTCCAACCGCTACAACTTCTGGTCGGGCACCCTTGGCGCCTTCTTCCTTTTTCTATCGTACTTCGGGGCCGACCAGTCGCAGGTATCGCGTTACCTCACCGGCAAATCGCTGTCGGAGAGCCGGCTGGGGTTGCTATTCAACGGCCTGCTCAAAGTGCCCATGCAGTTTTTGATCCTGTTTGTAGGTATTTTAGTATTTACATTCTTCCAATTCACCCAACCTCCGCTACACTTCAACCAGTCGAACGTAGCGCTGCTTGAAAAAACGCCGGCCATAGCATCGCAATACCGGCAGCTAGAGGCCCAGCATGGCGAGTTATTTCAAGAAAAACAAAAAGAAGTCAGGCAGCTCATCACCGCCATCGACCGGCAAGACGAAGCGCAAATTCAGGATCAGCGGGTCAAAGTAAAATCATTGATAGAAAAAGACGTCCAAATGCGCCAGGCGGCAGATAGCCTTATCTTGAAAAGCAGTCCGCAGGCGCAGGTCAAAGACACCGACTACGTATTCATCACCTACGTCACCAAATACCTGCCCATCGGCATCGTCGGGTTATTGCTCTCCGTCATATTTGCTGCGGGCATGTCGTCCACCTCCTCCGAATTAAACGCCCTGGCCACCACCACCCTTGTCGACATCTACAGGCGATCGTTTGTCAAAGACAAATCCGACCGCCACTACTTATACGCATCCAAAGCCCTTACCATCGGCTGGGGTTTATTAGCCTTATTTTTCGCCATCACGGCTCGTTTATTTGAGAACCTCATTCAGGCCGTCAACATCATCGGCTCGGTATTTTACGGCGTTATTCTGGGCATTTTCATCACCGCCTTTTTCCTAAAAAAAGTACAAGGTCGCGCCGTATTTTATGCTGCCATCATTGCCGAAGCCGTAGTCATCACCGTTTATTTCCTCGACAAATACGATATCTTCAAGCTGGCATTTTTGTGGTTTAACCTGCTGGGTTGTGGGTTGGTGATGTTGCTGGCGTTGTTGTTTCAGGGGATGAGTAAGAGGTTGTAGGTTGTAGGTTGTAGGTTTGTGGGGTGTAGGGGCTTGCCGGGGATGTTCGTTTCGGCTCCGCTCAACGACCGGCTCAGGGATGCAAAGTTGCTTACCCAACCCCCGGCCCCTAAAGGAGAGATCTTCCCGCGCACGTAACACCGTACCGGCTGCTTTAGCTGCCGAAAAAGTCCCCGTTCAACTCAGGTGGTGACTTGGAGTCACTTCCTGAATTATCCGTGCCGGCATTGAAAGGGTTTGCCTTGGATGTTCGTTTCGACTCCGCTCAACGAACTACTTTGGGCTGCTCGGAGTTGCCTTGGGAAGACCTTGCATCCCGAACTGGCCGGACTTTTAACAGCAGGTATACCGGGAGGCCTTTACATTAATGGATAAATAGCCTATTTTTGTATAAAAAGCAAACTACATGTCAAGTTTAATCATACAAGTCGAGCGCAGCGAAGATATCCGGCTGCTGGAGCAGTTAGCTACCAGGCTGGGGTTAACCTTCTTCCGCATTGATGAATCTGAGCAACGCCGGATAGCGAAAGAGGCATTGGTAGAAAGCACAGGCCAAATAAAAGAAAACCAGGAAATCCCCGAAGAATTAATAGCTCAAACCATTGAAAACATAAGGTCGCAGCGGTATGAAAAAAAGAATAATTCGGGTAGTCATTGACACCAATTGGTGGGTAAGCTTTGTTATTAGCAGCTACAAAAGTCAATTGACAACCGTGTTACTGCATCCCAATATTGAGATATATTCCTGCGAAGAATTAGATCAAGAGGTTTTCGAAACGCTGGATGATGCAAATCTCCAAAAATATATACAGCCTAATATAAAAGAAGAATTCGTTCGTTTGTATCCTGCTGCTATCAATCCAATCATAGTCAAATCAACAGCGACGGCATGTCGCGACCCCAAGGACAACTTCCTACTCGCCCTTTTAAAAGACGCCAAAGCGCACTACTTGATTACAGGCGACAAGGATCTTCTCTCACTCAATACGTTTGGAAAAACGGCTATCGTTACCATGTCTGAATTCTTGCGTATTGCTGGTTCGTGAACATTCGGAGTCGAAACGAGCATAGTGGGGCAACCTTCGGCCCGGGAGTTTTTGAACTAGGATATGGGGGATTACTGAAGGATGGGAAGGATGTTTGATTTTGATATTGGATCAAACACTCAGCATCAAATATGAATTCCCGCCAGGGCTTCTGTACACGTGACGTCTGCCACATTTTCTGAATCGCAGATTTTGAAGATTGCACAGATTTCGCAGATGTTTTTTTGCTTGCCTGAGCCAGACCTAGTTGGCTTGATAAAGACCTTGCAAGGTTTTTCCCGTATTGGTCGTTGAAAACCTTGCAAGGTCTGACCGAGGACATTTCACCGCAGCCGCGGATCAATTTCAACTAGGATCGGTGGGATTTTTGAAGGATGGCGGAAGGATGATCGGCTTTTTGTTTTTTCTCGCTTATAGCCTTGTCATGCCCAACAGGGCATCTGTACAAGTGACGTCTGCCACATTTTCTGAATCGCAGATTTTGGAGACTATTTTCAACCAGGATGCGCAGGATTGTTGAAGGATGGCAAAAGGATGTATAACAAGAATCTCTCTGCCTGCAATCGGCGAGCCGACGAATCACTTTCAATTAGGATAAGCATGATTTTTGAAGGATGCTGAAGGATGTTCGGAAATTTGCAGAATGGCCATACCGTTTGTACATGCTTTTTTCTTTCCTCATTCTAACAAGATGCTTTCTGCATGCAATCGGCGAGGCACGAGCCGTCCCGACTTAGCGGAACAGGCAAGCGCAGCGAGCCGTAGTGTAGCTTAGTCGGGATCTGCTTTCGCCGAAAAACAAATAGCCCTCTATTCTATCTCAATATAACAAGGCTTTCTTTGCCTGCAATCGGCGAGGCACGAGCCGTCCCGACTTAGCGGAACAGGCGAGCGCAACGAGCCGTAGTGGAGCTTAGTCGGGATCTGCTTTCGCCGAAGAATGGTTTAGGAGCAACAAGAATCAAAAACACTAAACGCTAAAGTAAAGTCGCAATTCTGCTTTCGCCGAAGAATGGTTTAGGAGTTGAGGGAAACGAATGGTATCATGATGGGTGGTTTTGTCGCAATTCTGCTTTCGCCGAAGAATGGTTTAGGAGTTGAGGGAAACGAATGGTATCATGATGGGTGGTTTTGTCGCAATTCTGCTTTCGCCGAAGAATGGTTTAGGAGGCGTAGCCCTACTTTGACTAGCAAGGCAATCAACATATGTCGCAATTCTGCTTTCGCCGAAGAATGGTTTAGGAGTTCCCCTCCACCTTCTCGCCTCCTCTAAAAAAACCTCGTCGCAATTCTGCTTTCGCCGAAGAATGGTTTAGGAGTGGATTAATGCAAAGACGCGGTTGGGCATATCTTCATCTGTCGCAATTCTGCTTTCGCCGAAGAATGGTTTAGGAGGGAGAAAACAACGAGGCAGATTCAACTACTGTTGATGTCGCAATTCTGCTTTCGCCGAAGAATGGTTTAGGAGATTTGTATTGCTTATGCGAAAGCCGCTTCAAATCCCTTTGTCGCAATTCTGCTTTCGCCGAAGAATGGTTTAGGAGCTTATCAAAAGAATTTCGGGGTAGGCTTTACCCTGGAGGTCGCAATTCTGCTTTCGCCGAAGAATGGTTTAGGAGTCATAGGATAAAAACTGCCCAGCATCAACAAATTTGTCGCAATTCTGCTTTCGCCGAAGAATGGTTTAGGAGTGAAATCTGATTGCCGGATTATCTTTTAGGTAATTAGGGTCGCAATTCTGCTTTCGCCGAAGAATGGTTTAGGAGGTTACCGTTATCGCTGTATGCATTGGGTACATTTACAGTCGCAATTCTGCTTTCGCCGAAGAATGGTTTAGGAGTATTTATTACAAAGGGCCTGGAGCCAGGCCGAGCGGATGTCGCAATTCTGCTTTCGCCGAAGAATGGTTTAGGAGACTGGGTGTTGGATTGCGAAAAACCCCATTTATGTGTCGCAATTCTGCTTTCGCCGAAGAATGGTTTAGGAGTTATACAACGAAAATAGCGGGTATTTATATCCGCTATATGTCGCAATTCTGCTTTCGCCGAAGAATGGTTTAGGAGCTGATAATGACTTTTGTATATCGGCTTCCGTGATACCGTCGCAATTCTGCTTTCGCCGAAGAATGGTTTAGGAGAACGGACGCCGTGAAATGAGCCCTGAATTTTTGCGCAGGGTCGCAATTCTGCTTTCGCCGAAGAATGGTTTAGGAGAAAGGCCTCAAAATCTCTGAGGCTTTTGTCTACCTCGTGTCGCAATTCTGCTTTCGCCGAAGAATGGTTTAGGAGGAAGTATCTACCACGGACGCCCGGATAATGTTCTCCGTCGCAATTCTGCTTTCGCCGAAGAATGGTTTAGGAGTCGTGTGACTTATAATATATTATTCCAACATTTTCAATGAACTACACAACAAAATATTCTTAAACCGTGTAAGCGTTTTGTTTTTACATAAAAATGCTTGTCAAGCCTTATACGCGTATTCAACGAACTGGTTGCAAGATATGGCGTTTTTATGGTAAAGACTAATGCAACAATATGTATTCGGCATGTTTTTGTGGCAAATACCTTGCCGCCCCCCCCCGGGTGTCATCGACTTCGGATTTGCTATCCACCACTTGATTACTTCTCCAAAAAATCGCTCACCTTGCCGCCAATGTTTGATACCAGGTCATCGTGAGGATAAACCTTTGCATCAACATTCATTTTTACGAACCAATCTTTCCAGTAATGCTCAATGATGTTATACTCAAAAACGGATTGCGCTCTGAGCATGGGCGCCGTTTCCAGCATAATCACCTCAGTATTCGGAAATGATGATGCCGGACATGGGCATAAGGCCAGTTCTTTTCGCTCAAAAACAGATAACCAGTCTTTTTTTGCTTTTCGCAAACGGTCTAATTCGCGCATATAACTGCATTTTGGTCGTTGCGATAAATACGCTTTATCAAAAAGCAAATAACCATCGGTAAGGATAATTACTTTGTTTTGTGCATTTTCATTCAAAAAATTGGCTTTGAAATCGCTGCAAAAAAAGGTATAAATATCGGCGCCGGTATGCGGATTGGCGGATGCTTCAGCATACAATTGCGCCAGGGCCGTTTCAAATGTCGCTTTTTCTTTTTTAAAAGCCGGCAGTCCAATGGTTGCATTTTTGTCGCCAAAATTGGGCGCATTTAATGCCGCCATATCAATGACTAAACCATCATTTGAGCCGGTAGGCACATTGGGCTGGGGCGCAACCAATACGCTGATTTTATCGCTGGAAGTAATGTACGCCTGGCTTTTCTGTCGCCTTTCAAATGCTGTAAGTATTTCTTTGATAACAGCCTGGTCTTTGTCAATTTGTCCGGGTGTTTTAATCAGCCTGTTCGACAGATCGAGCAGTACAATTACGTTGAGTCGCTCTTCACCCGATCCGGGAGATGCGGCATTTTCAGCGGTATCCGGATTGCCGGGACTGCATTGGGAAGCCAGAAGCAAGATGATGCCGCCTATCAGAGTTATTCCTATTTTTTTCATGGGATAGATTTAAATACCGGTTGTCTGATAAAATTTTTCTACTACATCGTGACACGCGTTTACCCGGTCATCAGCCTGCTGCGTATGGTCGTATTTTTGGCGAATAAATTTGCACCACCCCGATAAAAAAAGTGTCACAATGGTGCGGAGTTGCTGCGCATTTTTTTTGGTTTGCTGCAAATGCGTGCGCATTTTAGCTCGCAAATCCTTTACATTATTGCTGTTGCTATTTATGCGCGCCTGCCTGAAATCAATATCGCGCCGGCGTATGCTGTCTTGCTCTGTTTTTAAATAATGTATTTTCCCATTCATGGTTTCCATGGTCTTTTTCAGGTCTTCTTTTAGCCGCGATATTTCAGCTTTGTTTTTTCTGATTTCTATGATGGCCGGCAATATTTTATGGTATTCCTCCAGCACGTAGCGCAGTAGCAATCCCCAGGCTACATACATACCGAATCCGCCAAGCAGGATGATATAAAATTCCGCATTTTGAAAAGCCATTTGCCAGCGCCACGGATCCGATTCGTTCGAATAGCTGTAGGAAAGGTGTATTTTTCTGACGACCTCATACGCTAAAAGGCCGTCAAATAAAAAAGTAAAGACGTACAGGGCAATCGGCCAAATCCTGTTCTGCATTTTAATAAACCAATGCAACAGAAAACCCAGTCCGATAAATACAAAAGTGCCCGTAAATAAAAACACAACGCCAAGCGTGCCGAACCCGCGATAGGTATCGTAAAAAGCGCGAAGGTTGACAACGGTAACTGACTGCACCAGTTTTTCTTTGACATTTTGAGTAGCCAGTTTGTAGGGGTCGAGTAAAAAGGCGTTGTACAGCACCGAAGAATAGAAATTGATCAAATACAGCGACAACAACGCCAGAATAATAACGCCCAGCCAGAAGCCGAGACGGTTTGCGGGATGGCTATCATCGCGAAGCGTGGCGTAATCGCCTCCGCGAATTTTTTTTATCGTAGCATGGTGTACGTGAATGTCGCGCTGGATATTCATACCAAATTGATCTCGTTCATCCACATACATTTGTATGCTTCGCCTGATATCATCAACACTGCCTTGATAATTAGCGATTTCTCCGTTTAGCTTTTCATTTTCCGCCAGTAATTCGTGCATATCGCGCCGGCAGTCGCTCGTCTTGCTGTCCTGGTCATAAAACATGTAGAGGAAGTTCTCCAACACTTTCGGATCGCCGTCTACTTTTGCCGATTCCTGTTCGCCAAAAGCAGAGTAGTCAAAATTGTCGCCGGTGAAATTTCCGCCGGTCTGGCCATTGGTCTGGCTTTGGTAATTGATTCCAGGGATCATAGTGTGTAATTTTTATGATTGTAAATAAATATAGTATCCTAAATCTGTGACATAGATTTAGCCACAATCGAACCGATTGCAACGTAATAATTAATAAATCGCGAAGTCTTTATTTTTGGAATGCAGTATAGAAAAGCCTCTATAAGAAGTTCAAATATAACAAGGTAACGGCATATTTGCAAGTGTAAGCGTTAATATATTTCAAGAAAGCGCGTTAAACTTATTGTCGTTAATCAAAATTCCCGCTCTATTTGAAACCAAACAACACACTACCCGTGCAACGTGCAACAAGCAAATACCGTCTATGGCTCTGGATCGCTCTAATGCTGCCTTGCTGTGCTGCTATTGCACAGGGCGATTTTTCCGTTCTATCCTGGAACATCCGCCACTTCGGCGCCTCCAAAGACTCAACGGAAATGGCTTTTATCGCGGGCGTTATCGGCGATTACGACGTGGCGGCACTTCAGGAGATCAGCGCGGGGCCCGCCGGGGCGCAGGCGGTGGCCCGACTCGCGGATGCGCTCAACCGCTCGGGACAAAAATGGGATTATGCGCTGAGCGACCCTACGCGCAGTTCGCCGTATAAGAGCGAACGCTACGCGGTGTTGTGGAAAACCTCCATAGCCCGGCGTTGCGGGCGACCGGCACTGCTTTATGCGCTCGACTCGCTGGTGCAGCGCGAACCTTTTCAGGTGTGCCTGCAATGCGGTGAAAAGCGACTTCTGCTGCTCAACTACCACGCTTCGGCGCCCGATGACTACCCCGAGCGCGAAATCAGGCATATCGTACAGTCTATGCTGCAACTCGACGGCGCGCCCGTGCTGCTTTCCGGCGATTTTAATCTGCCCGACGCGCATCCGGTGTTTTTTCCGCTGGCGAAAAAAGGCTACAGGGCCGCGCTGCAATCGACGCCGACTACGCTGCGGCAAGCAGCGCCTAAACCCGGACAATCGCCTTATTTACACCCCTACGATAATATCTTTTTTCCTACTAATAATTTTACAATGCTCGAAAGCGGCAGGATTGATATGGTGGAATTAGCAGGTAGTCTGGAAGCAGCCCTGCGTATCTCCGATCATGCGCCGGTGTGGGCTATTTTGCGACTGTGAGACTTTGCATAAACCTATAAACCTATAAACGAACCGACAACCGACTGTGCAATCTTCGCCGGTCGTTGAGCGGAGTCGAAACGACCGAACCCGGGCCTGCGACTGCGCCCCTTGTAACAATTTCCGCAAAAATACGTAGCATCAAAAGATAACCGCTTAAACCAAAACTATGCAACTCTTCCTCGATTCTTACGGCGCTTTTCTCGGGGTACAAAACGGTATGTTTTGGGTCAAGCCCAAACGCAGCGATGGCCGCGCTTTTGCTATTCGGGAGGTTAATGCCATTTTTCTGACAAAGGGCGTGAGTATGAGTTCCGATGCGATGGCACTGGCGGTGGAAAATAGTATTCCCGTGTTGCTGCTCGACGGCATCGGCCATCCGGTGGCGCAAATCTGGAGCGGACAATACGGCTCGATTTCTACTATTCGCAAAAAACAAGCGCTGTTTGCTACCGATTTGCAGGGTGTGTGGTGGATAAGGGAGGTTTTATTGCAAAAAATGCAACAGCAGGCCGCACAACTCGCTTCCTGGCGCGAGAGTTGGGGCGCCGATACGGCTACGACTACCCTGCTCCGCAAATGTGTGGCGGGTATCGACGGCATTATTTTTACGATGCAAAACTGGCGATACGAAAGTCAGTCTTTTAATGAAATAGCCGGCGCTTTCCGGGGCTGGGAAGGCACGGCTTCGCGGTATTATTTCAAAGGGATGGCGGCCCTTCTACCCCCACCCTACCGCTTTGAAGGCCGCAGTAAACGCCCGGCTTATGATCCGTTTAATGCGCTGCTGAATTACCTGTACGGCATGCTGTACGCTTATGTCGAATTGGCACAGATGAAGGCCGGCCTCGATCCCTATACCGGGGTTTTGCACGCTGATGAATACAACCGCCCTACGCTTGTGTTCGATATGATAGAAATTTATCGGCAATGGGCCGAACGCATCGCAATGGAATTGTGTGTAACCAACAGATTGCCGGCCGATTCATTTACAGAAACAGAAAGAGAAGGCGTGCGCCTGGCCTCGCCCGGCAAAGGGATTGTCATCGACACTTTTCTCGCTTTTCTCAATGATAAAACGGAGTATAAATCACAGGTGCGCAAACGACTCACGCACATCGATTTAGATGCAATACGATTAGCTACTTCTATTAAAAATTTTGAACCTTCTATTCGAATAATATAAAACCCTACAACTATGACGCTACACAAACAGCTACTCCTCATCCCGGTCTTCTGCTTGTCTTATCTGTTTTGTTTTTCACAGGCTGTGACCGACGAATTGCTGCGCCAATTTCACAAAGAAGCCGCCAAGCAAATGGAAGCGCAATTGGAAGACGATACGGTCGAAATCGACGGCGCTGGCTGGGATGAATCGTACCGCACTTCGGAACAACAAGGCAACGGCGCCGCCGGCTTCGACCCCGACGCTCCCAAGCCTACCGGCAAACGCGTGGGCTGTATTTGTATGGACGGCGTGCGACAGGATAAAGGCGGCCGCGGCGCCTGTGGCGGCCACGGCGGCGTGCGCTATTGGATATACCAGGTCAGTGAAGATTCTACAGCCCTCTACCCCACCGAAAATCACTGGGACCACCCCGAGCCGCTCGACAACAACGAGCGGATGAGTCTGGCGGCTTATAACGAAGAAGGCAGCGACGACCCACCCCGCAGCAGGGGGCTTCGCATCGGCTGGGGTGAGACGTTATTGGGATTGATGGTATGCGTTACGATAGCTTATATTGCCAAACTCTGGTTTTCGAATAATCATCATGACCAGCTACTTCCTTAGCTACGATATCAGCAGCGACCGCCTGCGCAACCGCCTGGCCAAAACGCTGGAACGCCACGGTTGCAAGCGCATCCAGAAATCGCTATTTCTGGCGCCCAACTTCGAACCTCGCGAGCTCCAGCGCCTACGCGATGATTGCGCCAAAACGCTGCTCCACCGCGAGCCCGGCGACAGCCTGCTCTGTATTCCCGCTACCCGGCAGTACCTCCAGGAATTAATCTGGGCCGGCGAAGAGGATCGTCTGCGGGATACGTTGAAAGAGACGCTTGCGATATTTTTATAGCTTTTCTTTGTTCGTTTCGGCTCCGCTCAACGAACGGCTTAGGACTCAATGTTCCCGCAGAGCAATTTTCAACTAGGATGGGAAGGATGCAGAAGGATGGCAGAAGGATAATTGGCACGTTCTTTTTTTCTTGTTTTTTGTATGTCATGCCCGCCAGAGCATCTGTACACGCTGTGCCAGAACAAGTACGAGCTCAGCGGAAGTACGCCGTGGAGGCTCGGGAGGCGCGCCTGCGGCGCGCGCCGCGGAGGCCCCACCCCCGGGGTTGTGTAAAGAGTCCCGCCAAGGGCTCTTGCTGATCACGCGACCAATTATGTTTAAAAAACGACATACGTTTTCGACACAGCCCTCCAGGGTGCATGTGGGCACGATTTTAGGCCTCAAAG